>QWCB01003531.1_pt1 | contig 14920 bp, 12 predicted proteins | sample 1972511 | NCBI WGS metagenome assembly QWCB01 (sample SAMN09866719, study PRJNA288562) | Human gut metagenome isolate term5_stool, whole genome shotgun sequencing... | isolation source: gut | host: Homo sapiens | place: USA: California
CTGGGTGCAGGTGTGGGTGATCTGCTTACCCAGAACGTTGGTGACATACAGCCCCTCCACCGTGACCGGGCGCTCCACTTCCACCGAGCCGGTGGAAGGTGCTTCTGCCGCTTCCGTTTCGGTGGGCGCTTGCTCGCGTACAACATCACCGGGCTGGGAAACATCGTCACCCTTTGCATTGCGGCGGGTGATGGTCGTGCCCACCTGCAAACCGGAGAACCGCGTTTCGCCGTTGGTCGAATCGCCAATGGCCACATCGCCGCCGCCAGTGGCGTCGATCGTCACCTTGCCTTCAATGGTAATATCAGACTTTACCTCAGTAGCACCGTCAGCAACGCTGCCGCTGCCGATGGCCGCAGCACCGGGAAGAGAACCATCGCTAGCTCCACCGCCGGTGGCAGTAATGTTAGGAGAACCGGCTTCGGTGCTCTTGATGGAAACTGGTATCCTTGGTGTCGGGTTGTGTTTCTGCACCGCCACCGATACCGGCAGCACCAGCGCCGCCCTTTGCATTTTTGATGGTGACATTGCCCTCGATGGTCACGTCACCAGTGCCATAAACACCGCCGCCGATACCGGCACCTTCTTCACCGCCGGTGGCGTTTCCGATTTGAGCGTTGCCTCTAATGATTACATTGCCGATGCCAATGAAACCGCCACCAATACCGGAACCACCAGAGCCACTTTTTGCATTTTCGATTTTGGCGTTGCCTTCAATGGTAACCTTGCCGACGGTTGAGATGTTATCTCGCAGCGAACCCTGTCCTGCGCCGATGCCAGCGCCGTTTGCGCTACTTTCCGCATTTTCAATGACTGCATCACCTCTGATGATGATCTCGCTGTCACCACGGGTGCCACTGCCGATGCCAGCTCCAGCTTTACCGCCCTGTGCGTTTTTGATGACGGCATCACCTTCAATGGTCACTGTGCCCAGACCCTGAAAGCCGCTGCCGATGCCAGCAGCCATATAGCCACCAGAGGCTTCGGTGATGGTGCCGCCGCTGATGGTGACAGTGCCATTTCCTCCAATGAGGGTGCCAGATGGTTTCGCGCCATAACCGCCGCCAATACCGGCACCATAGCGGCCCGTAGCCTTTGCGGTGATATCGCCGTCGGTAACTGTGACAGTACCATTGCCGTAGGCACCGCCGCCAATACCGGCACCCAGACGGCCGCCCGTAGCGGTGATCGTACCACCGGAAATTGTCACATCGCCGTCACCGCCGACGGCGTCCGTGTCACCGGCACCGCCGCCAATACCGGCAGCCCCATTACCACCCGTGGCAGTAATCTCACCACCCGTAATGGTCACTTGGCCGTCGTGTTCGTCACTGCCGCCGATACCGGCACCGTCGATACCACCGTTGGCAGTCAAACTGCCAGCGTCACCTTTGTCGTCTGTAATGGTCAAAGTGCCGCTGGTTTCCTTACCCTCGGAATCTGTTTTTTTATTATGCTCCAGACCGGCATAGCCATCTCCGCTCGTTAATGTATTATTGCCGTTCAGCTCAATGTTCGTATTGCCTTTGCCGATAACGCTTACAGCGGCTTTCCATGTTTCGCTGGTGTCGATATTGACGTTATTCAGCGTGACATTCACCGTCTTGCCTTCCCCTGCTTCGATCGTTACCGAATTCGAAGACGCGGTAGAAGGGTAGTTGCTTTTAATAACCGTGTCCGTGTCATTCGCAGCTTTTTCTTCGCCATTCTGGACGACTTTATTGCCGCTTTCACCAGCCGAATCTCGATGTCACCATTTTCAATGAACCAGTCTTGGGCAAAGGCGGGGAGCGTCATCCCGACCACAAGGGCGGCGGTGAGGGCGAGGGCGGCGGCGCGCTTTGCGGTGGAGCGGCGGCGGGCCGTTTTGGGCGCAGAAACCGGGCTGTGGCCCAGAACACGCATGGCGAGTTTGCGATAAGAGATCATAAGTAGTACCCCCCTTACAAAGTTTTAAATCCGGTAAAACATAGGCTCGTGCTTGTAAGGAAATTATACCATCCGGGGGGAGGAGGGTGCAAGTAAAACTGCGTGAAAAGGGGTGTTTCGTGCGTGAAAAGCGGAAATTTGGGAAAAATCACCTAAAAATTGCTAGAATTTTTTACTTCCAGCCTCGTGCTTTGGGGTCCAGCATTTCGGCGGCGGAGTAGACCAGCGCGTTGCAGATGGCGGCGGAAAGATGAATTTTGTTGATTTTTGAAAGCGAAGAGGTGACTTTTTTGCTGTTTGCTTTCGCAATTTAATCTGGAAAAGTGCTTTTCCTTTCCTTTTGTTCGTGCTATACTAAAACCTATAGGGAGCGCGGGGCCGCGGTGTAAGGGTCTCCGGCTCCGGGGCATCCGCAGGGAAAGCCGGGAAAATGCCCCAATCTGATAGAGAGAGGCGAAGGAATATGTTGGAATCGATCAAATGCAGCACGGGCGGCGCATACTATCTGCGCGGCCAGTGGGTCCAAGCAGATGCAGACGCCCCGGCGGCGCTGGCCGCACAGGGGGTTGACGCCGCCGCTGCGGCAGAGGCCTACAAGGGCACCATGGCCTATGGCATCCTGACGGCACACAATACCAGCGGCGACGACGAGAACCTGAAGATCAAGTTCGACGCCATGGCCAGCCACGACATCACGTTCGTCGGCATCATCCAGACGGCCCGCGCGTCGGGTCTGGAAAAGTTCCCCATCCCGTATGTGCTCACCAACTGCCACAACAGTTTGTGCGCGGTGGGCGGCACCATCAACGAGGATGACCACCGCTTCGGCCTGTCCGCCGCGAAGAAATACGGCGGCATCTTTGTGCCGCCCCACCTCGCCGTCATCCACCAGTATATGCGGGAGCGGTTCGCGGGCTGCGGCAAGATGATCCTCGGCTCCGACTCCCACACCCGCTACGGCGCGCTGGGCACCATGGCCATCGGCGAGGGCGGCGGCGAGCTGGCAAAGCAGCTTCTGGGACGCACCTATGATGTGGCCCGCCCCGGTGTGGTGGCCATCTACCTGACCGGCTCTCTGCCCGCCGGCTGCGGCCCCCACGATGTGGCCATCGCCTTGGTGGGCGAGCTGTTCAAGAGCGGCTACGTCAAGAACAAGGTGATGGAGTTCGTCGGCCCCGGCATCGCCTCCCTGCGGCAGGATACCCGCAACGCCATCGACGCCATGACCACCGAGACCACCTGCCTGTCCTCTATCTGGGAGACAGACGAGAAGACCAAGACCTTCCTTACGGTCCATGGCCGGGCAGGGGACTACAAGCCCTTGAGACCCGCAGACCTTGCCTATTATGACGGCGTGGTGAGCGTGGATCTTTCGAAGATCCGCCCGATGATCGCGCTGCCGATGCACCCCTCGAATGCCTTCACCATCGAGGAGCTGAACGCCAACCTCTGCGACATCCTCCACGACTGTGAGGAGAACGTCCAGAAGCTCGTGGGCCGGAAGGATGTCAAGCTGGATCTGTGCAGCAAGATCGAAAACGGAAAGCTCCGGGTCGATCAGGGCGTTATTGCGGGCTGCGCGGGCGGTCTGTTCGACAGCATCTATGAGGCCGCCGCCATCCTCAAGGGCCATACCGGCGGCTGCGGCGACTACGCCCTCAGCGTTTACCCCGGCAGCCAGCCCATCATGATGGAACTGGCCCGCACCGGTGTCCTCACCGACCTGATGGCCAGCGGCGCCACCATCCGCACGGCCTTCTGCGGCCCCTGCTTCGGCGCGGGCGATGTACCCGCCAACGGGGCGCTGTCCATCCGCCACACCACCCGCAACTTCCCCAGCCGCGAGGGCTCCAAGCCCGGCAGCGGCCAGCTTTCCGGCGTGGCTTTGATGGATGCCCGCAGCATTGCGGCCACCACGGCCAACGGCGGCATCCTGACCCCGGCCACCGCCATTGACTATGACCCCACCGTGCCGGAGTACCACTACGATGCTTCCAGCTACGACACCCGCGTGTATCAGGGCTTTGGCCACGGCGACTACGACGCTCTGCTCAAGTTCGGCCCCAACATCAAGGATTGGCCGGAGATCGCTCCGCTGGGGGACAACCTGCTGCTGAAGGTGGCGTCCTACATCACCGACCCTGTGACCACCACCGACGAGCTCATTCCCTCCGGCGAGACGTCCTCTTACCGTTCCAACCCCTTGGGTCTGGCCGAGTTCACCCTCAGCCGCAAGGACCCGGCCTACGTGGGCCGCGCCAAGGCCGTTCAGGCCGAGGAAGCCGCCCGCCGCGCCGGGAACGGAGACGCCGCCCTGCTGGAAAAAGTTCACGCTGTGCCCGGCTGTGAAAAGCTGACGTGGAACGATATCCAGCTTTCGTCTACCATCTTTGCGGTCAAGCCCGGCGACGGCTCCGCCCGCGAACAGGCGGCGTCCTGCCAGCGCGTGCTGGGGGCTGGGGCGAATATCGCGGTGGAGTACGCCACCAAGCGCTACCGCTCCAACCTCATCAACTGGGGAATGCTGCCCTTCCAGCTGGCCGGGGCAACGCCCTTCGGGCTGGGGGATTACATCCTCATTCCGAACATCCGTGCGGTGCTCAAGGGCGATTTGCAGAACATCCCGGCCTATGCGCTGGGGGAGGAAGTCAAGCCCTTTGCCCTCTATATGGCACCGCTGACGGCCGATGAACGTCAGATTCTGGCCGACGGCTGCCTCATCAATTTCTACAAACACTAAAAATAAGCCAAAAAGCATTCGCCCTTTTGAGACGAATGCTTTTTGGGCTTTCTTGGAGGAAAGAAAATGCCCGGCGATCTGCACAACCACTCGACCTGTTCCGATGGCTCCGTCCCCATCCAGCGTCTGCCCGTTCTCGCAGCGCGGGTGGGGCTGGATACCATGGCCATCTCCGACCACGACACGCTGCTCAGCGTCCAATACGGTTACGACCACCCCACACAGGACGGCGTAAAGCTCATCCCGGCCACCGAGCTGACCGGCTACGACTACGAGCGCCAGCATCGGGTGCATCTGCTGGCCTTCTGGCCCGACCCGGAGAGCCCGGCCCTGCGCCGCCACTGCGATCTCATGCGCCAGCGCCGGAACGAGTGCTGCTTGCAGAGCGCACGGGAGATCGAGGCCATCTACCCCCAGTTCCGCACCGAACAGGCGCTGGAATACGCCAAGGACAGCGGCGTGCTTTACAAAAGCGGCATTATGCAGGCGCTGCGGGAACTGGGGCTGGCCGACAGCATCTACGGCGAGACCTACCACTACCTGTTCGGCTGGAACCCGCGGGGCGTCGTGCTCCACTCGCCGGAATATATTCCGGTGCAGGAAGTGCTGGCCACGGCCAAGGCGGCGGGGGCTGTCGTCGTGTTTGCCCACCCCACCGTGTACAAGAGTATGCCGCTGCTGCGGGAGCTGGTGAAAGAGGGAATGGTGGACGGCATCGAGATCGATCACCCCAGCAACAGCCCCGAAGACCGCGCCGAGTGCATCACCCTGTGTGAGCAGTACGGCCTCATCCGCACCGGCGGCACCGATTTCCACGGGGCCAACCACAAAAAGGTCCATCCCGTCGGCACCTGCATCACGCCGGACGACCAGATCGCCCGGATCGAGGAACTTGCACACAAACGGAAAAAATAGTATAATGAAAAGACTCAAGAAAAAGAGAGGATGTACCGAAATGAGCAAATCGTTTGAGTTTCCCAATGTGGGCACCTGCTCAAAGCTGACCAAGATCGTTCTGAACGAGGATCACACCATTGAATCCATCGAGGTCGTCGGCGGCTGCAATGGCAACCTGAAGGGCATCAGCCGTCTGCTGAAGGGCATGAAGGCCGAGGACGCCATCGAGCGGATGGAGGGCACCACCTGCGGCCCCCGCCCCACCAGCTGCCCCGACCAGATCGCCAAGAACCTGAAAAAGGCGCTGGCTGAGCTGTAACCCCAAAAATCGCGTCCCTGCCGAATTGCACGTTTTGTGTGGTTCGGCTTTTTTGTTGATTTTTTTCTCTCCGGTCAGTCTATACTTCTGCTGTATAGGATCAAACAGCAAGGAGCAGACAAATGAGCATTTGGGAAGCATTCGGCATGGGCAGATACAAGGGCTTTTCGCGGGAGGCGGGGCTGTTGCTGGACGAGGCGGTGGAGCTGGCAGGCGGCTTTGGCTGCAAAAAAGCCGATACAGGACATCTTTTGCTGGCAATGCTCCAAATCGACCACGGGGCTGCCGGGCGGTTCTTGGCCGGAAAGAACATCACCGAGCTGGCCGTGCGGCGGCAGCTGGCCGAGGAACGCAGCGGCCCGGCGCAGCATCTCGACCGTCATGCGATGGCTCCGGACCTGCGCCGCGCCATGGACTATGCTCTCATTGGAGCGCAGAACGCCCACCAGTCCCGCGCAGAACCGGAACACCTGCTCTGCGCCATGCTGGAGGATACCGACTGTGCTGCCGGGGTGCTGCTGGCGTCTATGGGGGTCCAGCTCACCGAAGCCGTGCGGGAGTGCCGCCAGCTTTCGGGTCAGTTCATCCTGCCCAGCCAGCCCCGCGCTTCGGCCATGCCCCGCGGCAGCCGCGCCAGCGACAAATACTGCCGTGACCTGACCCGCCGTGCCGCCGATGGTGAGCTGGACCCGGTCTTCTGCCGGGAAAAGGAGCTGGATCGGATGGTGGAAATTTTGTGCCGCCGCCAGAAGAACAACCCCTGCCTTGTGGGGGAGCCGGGCGTGGGCAAGACCGCGCTGGCCGAAGGGCTGGCGCAGCGCATTGCCGCCCACGAGGTGCCCCGGATGCTCCAAGGCCGACGGCTGCTGGCGCTGGATATGGCCAGCCTTGTGGCGGGCACGAAGTACCGGGGCGACTTTGAGGAACGGTTCAAGAACCTGCTCGAAGAGCTGGTGCGGGATGGTTCCGCCATCCTGTTCGTGGACGAATTCCACACCATCGTCGGAGCCGGGGCGGCGGAAGGCGCCATCGACGCGGCCAGCATCTTAAAGCCGGTGCTGGCGCGAGGCGAGCTGCAAATGATCGGTGCCACGACGAATCAGGAGTTTCGCAGCCACATCCAGAAGGATGCCGCGCTGGAGCGCCGGTTTGGCCGGGTGCAGATCGAAGAGCCTACCCCGGAACAGGCCGCCGCCATTCTGGAAGGGCTGGCTCCCCGGTACGAGCGGTATCACAATGTGCGTCTGCCCGCCGAGACGCTGCGGGAGGCGGTGGAGCTGTCGGTGCGGTATCTGCCGGGGCGGTGTCTGCCCGATAAGGCTATCGACCTTGTGGACGAAGCCTGTGCCGCCGCCCGCATCCGGGCCGAGCGGGAGGGCATCACGAACCCCACGCTGACGCGGGAAGAGATCGCCCATGTGGTCGCACAGGCCAGCGGCGTGCCCGCCGAGCGGGTGGGGGAGAAGGAGCGCGATCGGCTGGACAAACTGGAAACCCGCCTCAACGCCGAGATCGTCGGCCAGCAAAAGGCGGTGGCGGCAGTCGCCGGTGCCATCCGCCGCAGCCGCACCGGGCTGGGGGAGCCGGGCCGGCCCATCGGGGCGCTGCTCTTTCTGGGGCCCACCGGTGTGGGCAAGACCGCGCTGGCCAAGGCGCTGGCCCGCAGTTGGTTCGGCAGCGAAAAGGCTCTGCTCAAGTTCGATATGTCGGAGTATCAGGAGCAGCACACCACGGCCCGCCTCCTCGGTGCGCCGCCGGGCTACCTCGGCCACGACGAGGGCGGGCAGCTGACCGAAGCCGTCCGCCGCCGCCCTTACAGCGTCGTTCTTTTCGACGAGATCGAAAAGGCCCACCCGGATATCCAGAACATCCTGCTGCAGATTCTGGAGGACGGCCAGCTCACCGATGCCATGGGCCGCAAAGCCGATTTCCGAAACACCATCGTCCTGCTGACGTCGAACCTTGGTGCGCGGTTCTTGGCCGGGCAGAGCGCTCCGCTGGGCTTTGCGGCGGGCAGCGAGGTGCTGTTCGAAAAGCAGTCGGCACAGGCCATCGAAGAGGCGAAGAAGTGGTTTCGGCCGGAGCTGGTGGGGCGGCTGGATGAGCTGATCGTCTTCCGCCCGCTGGCCGATGAGAGCCTGTGCGCCATTGCCGAAAAGCTGCTGGGCCAATTGGAGGAGCGGGCCGCCCACAACGGCTACCAGCTCACCCACACGCCCCGCGTCGGCCCGGCGCTGGCGGCGCGGGCACGGTCGCCCTACGGAGCCCGTGAACTGCGGCGGCAGGTGGACCGGGCCGTGGAACAGGCCCTCGCAGACCAGATCGCCGCCGGGGCGGCTCACACCGGCCAGCACTGGACGGCGGACTGCACCGGAGATGGTTCCGTTGTGCTGGAAGAGAGCGAAACAATTTCCACTGGTGCGGTCAGCGGTAATTTCTAAAGACAAGGTGCTCCTCTGTACAACCTCTCCGTCATTGCTTCGCAATGCCACCTCTCCTAGTAGGAGAGGCCTTGGCAGTAAATGCAAAGTTGTCGGTTTCGCCAGAGGCTCCCGAATGTCCCCTTGCATCCTGTGTTTTTTCTGTTATTATAGAGATAATAGAAATCGCAGGAGGACGCCAATGCGCACATTGTTTTTGTTGAACCCGGCGGCGGGCAAGCAGGACTGCACCGCTTCCCTCATCCCGCAGATCGAGGCGGCGGCCCGGCGCGCGGGGCTGGCAGAGGGAGAATACACGATCTGTGTGACCGAATATGCGGGCCACGCGCGGGAGCTGGCCCATGCGGCGGCACAGGAGACGGCCCAGAGCGGCGAGCCGCTCCGCATCTACACGGCAGGCGGCGACGGCACTTTTATGGAGGCCATGACCGGCGTGCAGGGCTTCCCCCACGCGGCGGTTGGCTGTCTGCCCTACGGCAGCGGCAACGATTTCCTGCGCACCTACGGCACGAAAGAGGAGTTTGCCGACCTTGACGCCCAGCTTGCGGGCGGGGAAGTGACCATCGACCTGCTGGAAACGAATCTGGGCCTGTCCGCTACCATCTGCGCGGCGGGGCTGGACGCACAGGTGGCCTACGGCATCCCGAAGTTCCGGCGCATCCCGCTGTGCGGCGGTGAGGTGGCCTATCTGCTCTCCATCGTGGAGCAGCTCTGCGGACACATCGGCCGGAAGCTGAGCTTCACCATCGACGGCGAGGAGCTGACGGTGGACTGCTTGATGTGCGCCATCTGCAACGGCAAAGCCTACGGCGGCGGTTTCCTCGCCGGGCCGGAAGCAGTCCCGGATGACGGCTGGCTGGACGTTTTCATTGTCCGCAAAGTTGGGCGGCTGACCATTGCAAAGCTGCTGGGCATGTACAAGAATGGCCGCCATTTTGCCCATGGCCAGCTGACCGAGGAGGCAAAGCCGTACTTCATTTACCGCCGCGCCAGATGTGTAGCCCTCCGCCCGGTGGATGGCCGCGGCCCCATCGTCGCGACTGCTGACGGCGAGTGCGCCCCCTGCGATACCGTCACGGCGGCCCTTCAGCCGCTGGCGGGCCGCATCCTCCTGCCGAAACCGGCTTATGAAAGATTTTTGAAAAAACACGCGGTCGTATGATGAAAAGCGGCTCTTCGCAAGAAGAGCCGCTTTTCTGTCATAAAATCTTAACAAAAAAATGCCGCAAACCTCTTGATTTTTGCAGTCGAGATGAGTACAATACACTTAGCACTCAGAGAAATGGAGTGCTAAACACCGGGAGCAAAGAAAACGAGAGCTTCCGGGCCAAAAAAGTTTATCATTATATTTATTATAGGAGGGCAAGAACTATGAAGATCATTCCTCTTGCAGACCGTGTTGTTATCAAGACTGTTGAGGTTGAGGAGACCACCAAGGGCGGCCTGATCCTGACCGGCAGTGCCAAGGAGAAGCCTCAGGTGTGTGAGGTCATCGCTGTCGGCCCCGGCGGCGTTGTGGACGGCAAGGAAGTCAAGATGACCGTGAAGGTCGGCGATAAGGTCCTCACCAGCAAGTATTCCGGCACCGAAGTCAAGGTGGATGGCGAGGAGTGCACCATCGTCCGTCAGGGCGACATTCTGGCCGTTGTGGAAGACTGAGATCTTCCCCTCTATTTTTGAAATTGAGCTTTAAAGGAGCGATTTGATTATGGCTAAACAGATCAAGCAGGGCGAGGAAGCCCGCAAGGCGCTGTGCGCCGGTATTGACACGCTGGCAAATACCGTGAAGATCACCCTTGGCCCCAAGGGCCGCAACGTGGTGCTGGGCAAGAAGTTCGGCGCCCCGGTCATCACCAACGATGGTGTCACCATCGCGAAGGAGATCGAACTGAAGGACGAGTTTGAGAACATGGGCGCACAGCTGGTGCGTGAGGTCGCCACCAAGACCAACGATGCAGCAGGTGACGGCACCACCACCGCAACCGTTCTGGCACAGGCCATGGTCACCGAGGGCATGAAGAATGTCACCGCCGGTGCAAACCCGATGGACATCCGCCGCGGCATGAGCAAGGCAGTCACCAAGGCGGTCGAGGCCATCAAGGCCCACAGCCAGAAGGTCAAGGACTCCAACGACATCGCCCGCGTCGGCACCATTTCTGCCGGTGACCCGGAGATCGGCCGCCTGATCGCAGAGGCTATGGAGAAGGTCACTTCCGACGGCGTCATCACCATCGAGGAGAACAAGACCACCGCTGAGACCTACAACGAGATCGTCGAAGGTATGCAGTTTGACCGCGGCTACCTGACCCCGTATATGGTCACCGATACCGACAAGATGGTGGCCGATCTGGACAACGCCGCCATCCTGATCACCGATAAGAAGATCAGCGTCATTCAGGATCTGGTCCCCCTGCTGGAGCAGGTCATGCAGAACGGCATGAAGCTGCTGATCGTGGCGGAGGACATCGAGGGCGAGGCTCTGTCCACCCTGATCGTCAACCGTCTGCGCGGCACCCTGAATGTCTGCGCCGTCAAGGCTCCCGGCTTCGGAGACCGCCGCAAGGAGATGCTGCAGGATATCGCTACCCTGACCGGCGGCACCGTCGTGTCCTCCGATCTGGGCTATGAGCTGAAGGATGCCACCGTTCAGATGCTGGGTCATGCCCGTCAGGTCAAGGTCACCAAGGAGAACACCACCATCGTCGGCGGCGCTGGCGACAAGGACGCTATCGCAGCCCGCATCGCCCAGATCCGCAACCAGATCGAGGCGGCCACCAGCGATTTCGACCGCGAGAAGCTGCAGGAGCGTTTGGCAAAGCTGGCTGGCGGTGTGGCTGTCATCAAGGTCGGCGCTGCCACCGAAGTTGAGATGAAGGACAAGAAGCTCCGCATCGAGGATGCTCTGAACGCTACCAAGGCAGCCGTTCAGGAAGGCGTTGTCGCTGGCGGCGGCACCGCTCCCATCAACGCCATCCCCGCTGTCCGTGAGCTGTGCGACACGCTGGAAGGCGACGAGCGCACCGGCGCAAAGATCGTCCTGAAGGCTCTGGAGGCTCCTCTGCGCCAGATCGCCAAGAACGCCGGTCTGGAAGGCAGCGTCATCATCGACAAGATCATCTCTGCCAACAAGCCCAACTACGGCTTCGATGCCCAGAACGAGGTCTTCGTGGACGACATGATCGCTGCCGGCATTGTGGACCCGACCAAGGTCACCCGTTCCGCTCTGGAGAACGCAGCTTCCGTCGCTGAGATGGTCCTGACCACCGAGAGCCTCGTGGCTGACCTGCCGGAACCTCCGGCTGCCCCCGCCGCTGGCGGTGACATGGGCGGTATGGGCGGCATGTACTAATAACTGCCTAAAAACCGCATGAATCCTTGATTTTTGGAGCGCGCAAAAGCGGATTTACGCCAAACTTACGCCACTTACGCCAAAAATCAAAGCGCACTATAGGGTAACAAAATCGGCACTCGCTGAAAAGCGGGTGCCGATTTTTTGATTTGAAGACTCATAAAAACCCACTGATGGATTCTGCGAGCGGCAGACTGTCAGCGGCTTTATTGTTGACGAAAAACAAAGGTAGGGATACAATAATAAAAAAGAATGTAAAACCGGAAGGGAGCGTGCCGCCATGGAAAATCAGAGGGACTTCTGCACAGAATGCCGTAGAGAAACAAACTACACCTTGAAGAAAATCAAAATCAACCGGACCATCCGGGAAAAGGAGTATACTTTTGAAATCACGGCTGCTTTCTGCAACGAATGCGGCGGCGAAATGGGGATTCCCGGCCTGATAGACTACAACATAAAGGAGATAGACGAGCAGTACCATAGCATCAGAACGTGAGATGGGTTAAAGAAGCGTACTGCAACAATGATATAAAAGTAGTTTCTTTTCGTGTGAGGTGAAATCAATGAATGCTGACTATGTTGAAAATATCATTCGAAATATTGATGAGAAGTTTTATACCTATAAGTGCATCTTGGTTGATGGTACTTGGGGCATTGGAAAGTCCTATATGGTAAGAAAAGCATTAGAGGACAAGAAAGATAAGGCTTTTTATGTATCGCTGTTTGGGCTGGAAAGTGCTCAGCAAATATATCATGATATTTTATATCAACTGCTTCTTCATACAGAGAATGGTGGAAAATTAGTTGAGTGGTGTAAGGATATAACTAAGATTTTTGGAAATTTCAATGAAAAGATAAAAAATATAAATACTATTTTGGAAAGTCATTTTTCAGAACGGGATTTGCTGAAAACGATAATCCAAAAATTTGAAGGACATTGTATTATTGTGGTTGATGATTTGGAAAGGCATAAAAAAGGAGTGAACTTTGAGGAAGCTTTGGGAATAATTGAAAACCTGAAGCAATTTGAACAAGTTAAAATCATTCTTATTGCGCATTCTGGAGAAATTCGTAGTGAGGATAAAGATATTTATGACAAATTCAAAGAAAAGGTAATAGATAGAATATTTGAGGTGACGGAACATTCCAATTCTATCAAGTGGGATAGAATTGGAAAGCAGGAATTTATTGCGAATTTCTTGTCTCAGCATAATGTGAAAAATTTGCGAACATTACAAAAAGCAAGATGTTTTTTTAATGATGTGGAACGGTGCTGCTTGGAGATTAAGGACGAGAAATTTATCGATGAAATACGGCAGATATGTTTTGCGGTAGTAGTTGAAGATACGGATAAGCTTTATTATAGAGAGCTTCCTGAATTTTCAGAACAGGATGCCTCAAATCCTCAAAAGCGAGTGACGAGGATTTTGGCAGAAAGTGAAAATAAGATAGAATCAAGGCTGGGACAGTATACTAAAAAATTGAAGTCGGGAGAGGCATTGGTAAAATGTATTTACAAATATTATAAAAATGAAAAGATATTGACGAAAGAGGAGATGGAAATACATTACAAAATATATCGAAAAGCGGGAGACATACCTAATAATTATAAGTCTGAAAAAGAAATGAGACAATATATTAGCGTGTGGAAAACTGAATTTGATGAGGCAAAGGGGAGCACTGAATTAACTTTTTTGGCGGGAGAATATGATCGATGGTATCAGGTTTTAGGGGAGGATGACAAAGAGCTGATAGAAACCTATGAAAAAAAGCTTGAGAAGTTCTTTGTTGACGAAGCAAAGAAAATAATGCCCAATCCTTTGGATCACTATAGTGGAGGTAAATTTGACAATGCCACACAAACGGTAAGAGAAATATATAATGAAGTGCTCAAAAGAGCAAAATGCAGATTGGTGCAGGATTATATAGAGTATCTTTGTGAAAAGACAAATGACGAGACAGCTTGGAAATATTCAGGACAGCTTAGGGACTGGTATACAGATAGCACGGATATAGGAAAGTATATTGAAGATAATCTGGAAAGGCTTTTTACTGAAAAATCGTTCCCTGTATTTGGTATGAATGATTGTAAATATTATACCTGCTGCAACATTATTAAGATGCTGTATCAGAAAGATAGTGAGCATTTTGTTGAACGGTATAAAGAGCTGAAAACAAGTTTTGACCGCATGAGCATTTACCGAACGGAGATGATTCTCAGAGAACTCGAAATCCTAAATCAAATCAATAAATAAGACAAGCCGCCCAGCGACCTTACGGTCTCGCTGGGCGGCTTATTTTTTGCGTTTCCACAACAGATATTCTTCGTAGCGGTGCATCTCGTTCTGTTCTTCTTCGGTCAGACCCAGCAGGTAGTCGGCGGAGGTGCCGTAGAGCTTGCAGATGGCAATCAGCATCTCCTGACTACAGGAAGTTCGGTTCTGTTCCCAACCACGGACAGCGTTTGTGCTGGTGTGGAGCTTTTTGGCCATGCTTTCCTGCGTATCACCATTTAATTTCCGTAATTCTGCCAACCGTTCACCAATCATTCCCCATACCTACCTTTCACTGTTATAAGTATAGGTAACATTGGCATTTCACATTAAAACTATATTTGAGATTGATAGTTTTGCTGAAAAGTGTTAGTATTAGATATAGATATGGTGAAAAGTGTATATGATACAGACACTTTCATCCTAACGCTAAGGCAAAGCGAGGAATACCCCGTTGGAACAATTGATCGACTTTCACGCACCGGAAGTGCAGGCGGTGCTGGATACGCTACTAAAAGATAAATCCACCGGTAAAAACATCATCTGGGCCACCGACCCGCCGGAGGAACTGCAAACGGTAATGTACGAGCCGGTGACGGATAGATCTCAGATCACCACCCAGCAGCTCGGGCTGACCCACTACGAGGTGGTGCTGCCCCGGATGATGAAGCAGACCGACACCCAGCAGCAGCGCACTCGCAAAAAGGGCGAAGTGTTCAGCCCGGCATGGGTCTGCAACAAGATGAACAACGCACTGGACGCCGACTGGTTCGGTGGGCTGGGGGCAGGAGAGACCGCCGGGCAGTTCACGGTGGAGCTGCCCCAAGGCTGGCAGACGGTGGAAACGCCGGTGCAGTTCCCGGCTTGCGGGGGCAAGACCCCGGCATGGGTGCAGTATGTGCAGAGCCGCCGCTTGGAGGTGACCTGCGGCGAAGCCCCCTTTCTGGCGTCCCGGTACGATGCCGCCACCGG
>QWCB01002589.1_pt1 | contig 14914 bp, 8 predicted proteins | sample 1972511 | NCBI WGS metagenome assembly QWCB01 (sample SAMN09866719, study PRJNA288562) | Human gut metagenome isolate term5_stool, whole genome shotgun sequencing... | isolation source: gut | host: Homo sapiens | place: USA: California
AAATAAATTATATCATTGTTGCTTTTTTGTTATCCATTCTAATAAAGTAAGAATTAATTCGCTTATTTATAATGTGATAATGTGTTTAGTAGGTTAGTTGCCCACGAAATAACGATGATACAGGGTGAGGGAAACGATGGTTAAATATATAAAGTGGTTGCTGCCGGTACTTTTTATCGCGTATTATAGCAGCGTCTCGCTTTTTACGCACGTCCATGTGGAGCATGGTACGACCATCGTGCATGCGCACCCTTTCAAGAAGACGGCGGACGGTACTTGCCATCATCATGCCTCTCTGGCGGAGATACAGTTGTTTCATATGCTCTCGTCTATTCACGTGATGGACGGGGCGATTCACCCGTTACGTTTACAATTCTATTCTTTAGAAGTATCTAATCTTTCCGAGTCTCCGGTCTATCCGGATCATGTCACTTCCGTTGAGGGACTGCGATACCTGCGGGCTCCCCCAGTTGTTTGATTACATATCCAGAAATCAATATCCGTTTGTAGAGACGGGGCATGCCCCGTCTCCTCGGCAATTCGTAATCATTAATATTCAAACAACTATTAATCAAGCAATGAATAAGTTTATTACACTTATACTATGCCTGTGCTGTATCTTTACGTCAGCGTGGGCAGAGGGAGACGATCATGTTTCCCTGAATCCTTCCGACGCTAATATCGTAGGTCATATCCTCGATAAGAAAACAGGAGAGCATCTCTCTTTTATCAATGTCTATCTCCACGGTACGACAATCGGTACGACTACCGACGCGACCGGTCATTATTATATGAAAAATCTTCCTGAGGGGAAATATACCTTGGTCATGAAGTCTATTGGATATAAAACCGAGGAGAAGACGGTGAACCTTAAGAAAGGGAAGACATTGGAGATTAATTTCAATGCCGAGGAAGACGCTGTCTCCTTGGACGGTGTTGTCGTATCGGCAAACCGTAACGAGACGACCCGCCGTCTGGCTCCTTCCTTGGTAAACGTGCTCGACTCCAAGGTGTTCGAGACCACACACGCGACTTCCTTGGCCGACGGCTTGAATTTCCAGCCCGGCGTGCGTGTGGAGAACAACTGCCAGAATTGCGGTTTCCAACAAGTACGTATCAATGGTCTGGAGGGCCCTTATACCCAGATCTTGGTGGATAGCCGGCCGATCTTCAGCGCCCTGACCGGCGTATATGGCTTAGAGCAGATCCCGGCGAATATGATCGAGCGGGTGGAGGTGATGCGCGGAGGAGGCTCGGCCTTGTTCGGTTCGTCCGCTATCGCCGGTACGATCAATATCATCACGAAGGAGCCGATGCGCAACTCCGCCCAGATCGCCCATTCGTTGACGATGATCGGGGGAAGCCGCCCGGATAACAATACCACCGTGAACGCCTCGTTGGTGACGGACGATCATAAGGCGGGTATCTACCTCTTCGGGCAGGGCCGCCACCGTGCCTCTTACGACCATGATGGCGACGGCTACTCAGAGCTTGGTAAGCTGGAGGGGAAGACCCTAGGATTTCGTTCTTACTTGAAGACCAGCAATTACTCCAAGCTGACTTTCGAGTACCATAACATCAGCGAGTTCCGCCGGGGCGGTAATTTATTGGATCTTCCGCCTCATGAGACGGATATCACCGAGCAGACCGACCACCAGATCAACGGGGGAGGCCTGAAATTCGATCTTTTCTCTCGCGACTACCATCATCGGCTGAATGTGTATACCTCCGCCCAGCATACGAAACGCCAGAGTTATTACGGTGCCGGAAAAGATCCGAACGCCTATGGTAACACGACGGACATGACCTTTATCGGTGGCGCCCAATACTCCTACGAATGGGACAAATGCCTTTTTATGCCCGCTACCTTTACGGGAGGTGCTAAATATAGCTACGATGATTTGCGGGACGAGATGCTTGGTTATAACCGTACGATCGCCCAGACCGTGCATATCGGTAGTGCTTTTGCCCAGAACGAGTGGAAGAATGATCGTTGGAGTTTCTTGATCGGTGGCCGTTTGGATAAGCATAATATGATGGATCACGTGATCTTTAGCCCTCGTGCGAACGTGCGTTTCAATCCGACGAAGGATATCAACCTGCGTATGTCGTACTCCAGCGGTTTCCGGGCTCCTCAAGCGTTCGACGAGGATTTGCATATCACCGCCGTGGGTGGCGACGTGGCGATCATCCAGATCTCCCCGGACTTGAAGGAGGAGAATTCGCAGAGCGTGAGTGCTTCCGTAGATTTTTATCATCGCTTCGGCCCGGTTCAAGTGAATTTCTTGGTGGAAGGTTTCTATACGGATTTACGGAACGTGTTTATCTTGGAGGAGATCGGCCGTGACGAGGACAATAACCTGCTGATGGAACGCCGTAATGGAAAGGGTGCCCGTGTGATGGGTATCAATCTGGAGGGTAAGATGGCCTATTCTTGGATGCAGATACAGGCGGGCGCTACTTTGCAACGGAGCGGCTACAAGGAGGCAGAGCAATGGAGCGAGAACCCGAATATCACCCCGCAGAAGAAGATGTTCCGCTCTCCGGACGTATATGGTTATTTCACTTCTACCTTCACGCCGGTCAAGCGTTTCTCCGCTTCCTTGACAGGTACATATACGGGAAGTATGTTGGTGCAGCACTTGGCGGGTTATATCCCGGAAGATCGTGAGGAGAAGACTCGTGATTTCTTCGACTTGAATCTTAAGCTGGCTTATGACTTCCCGATCTTCAAGTCCGTGACTTTACAGGTAAATGCTGGAATCCAGAATATCTTCGATGCCTATCAAGATGATTTCGACAAGGGAGCGCACCGGGATGCCGGGTATATCTATGGCCCGGGGATTCCCAGAAGTTATTTCGTGGGGTGTAAGATCAGTTATTAAATACTCGGCGAGCCTCTGCGGGGCTATTCCTCCACTATTCTCTCTATATAATTTGGCGGCAGGGTGGTGCGTGGCACTTTCATGCCGCCAAACCATTTATGCAAAGGCAAATCGAAACCAGTTCCATTCATGTAATTGTAGAGGGAAATGCGAAGCCCCTCGCTGAAAAGCTCCGGATCGCAGCCGGAAAGCGCCTCGAACTGTACGTCATTACGGGCGAATCCCCCAAAGGGAGGCTCCGTGACACGGCAACTGTACTCGGCGGGGTGCAACCCCACAGGACTATGTGCTGTCATGGCAAAACGATGCCAAAATCCGGATTGGATCAGCCCTAGCTCAAACATTTGCCGGACTGTTTCCAAGGAATCTATGGTTTCTTGAGCGGTTTGGGTCGGGAAACCATACATCAAATAGGCATGGACCATGATACCAGCCCCGGTAAAGTTGTTGGCGACCCGTGCCACCTGAGCCACTGTCACCCCTTTATTTATCAGTTTGAGGAGCCGGGGAGAGGCTACTTCCAGGCCTCCCGATACGGCGATGCAGCCACTTCGTTGAAGAAGGTCGCATAGTTCCTCAGTATAGCTTTTCTCAAAACGAATATTTCCCCACCACACGACGGTTATCCCACGGCGGATAATCTCCTGCGCCATTTCCCGTAGCAAGGCGGGTGGAGCGGCCTCGTCCACGAAATGGAAGCCGATCTCGCCGGTTTGCTCGATCAGGCGCTCCATACGGTCTACCAAAGTCTTGGCTGTATTCGGCTCATATCGTTTGATGTAATCCAATGAGCCGTCGCAGAAGGCGCATTTCCCCCAGTAGCAACCGTGCGCCAAGGTCAGTTTATTCCAGCGACCATCGCTCCAAAGCTTGTGCATCGGGTTGGCCATTTCCATGACGGAGATGTATTTGTTCAGCGGCAAGCCCTCGTAATCCGGGAATCCGGTCTCGCTTTGCCGGCAAGCGGGGTAAGTGGGATTATCTTGATAAACGACCCGGCTACCGTTCTCGTCCAAGGAGAAGGTGCGTACCAGTTCCTCTTTTGGGATCGCCCCGTCTAGATAGCGTAACACTTGGAAGAGTGGGTCCTCTCCATCATCTAGCAAGAGGTAATCGATGTATTTGAAGAAGCGTGTATCCGTGATGGAGCGAAGTTCCGTATTCACGAAACCACCTCCCATAAGGATCGGGATATCGGGATGTGCCTGCCGCAGCCACTGGGCGAGCCGGAGGGAACTGAATAAATTCCCCGGGAAAGGTACGCTGAATGCGATCACCTTGGGCTTGCTCTCGGCTATGTGCTTTTCTAATAGCGGCTGCGTCATGCGATCGATAAAGCTGAAAGGCTTTTGGAGGGCTTCCTCGATCTCGTCGAAGGAGGAGGCGCAGCGGCCTAGATGCTCGGCATATCGGCTGAAACCGAAATCCGGGTCGATCGTTTCCCGGATCAAGTCGCAGAGATCCTCCAGATACAAGGTTGCCAGATAACGGGCTTTATCCCGTAATCCCGAAGTACCGAACGCCCATTCCAGCTCCTCCTCGTTTTGGCTCCCGCGATCGCTTTCTGGAAGGTAATCTTGATTACAGATGCGATAAGCGAGAGGATCGTTCTTTCCTTGAAGGAAAGCGACAACGGCGGTTATCGTGTCGATATACCGTTGCTTATTAGCCAGCATCCCCCGGACTTTAGCCGGATATTTACCTTTCCGTCGCTCGATCTCGGCGAATAACTCCCCGAGACCCTGCGTGGAAAACAAAGCCAAGATTGTCTCGATACCCAGATCGGTCTGCCCGGCACGTACACCCTTTGCCTCCAAATAACCTTTTAGGTAAGCCGTGGAAGGATAAGGCGTATTGATCTGCGTAAACGGAGATAAAACCAGAAGAACCGAAGCTAATCCCATATCAACTCAACTAATTTTCAATTATTCAAGCTATTGTTGATAGACTCGATATAGTCAAGGATCTCATCCCGTCCCTCTTTCTTCTCCGAGGAAGAGACGAAGATCGGAGGAAGCTCTTCCCAAGTCTCCAGTAATTTATCCGTGTAGGCTTTTAGGTTCTCTTTCAAGCGTCCCTTGCTGATCTTGTCGATCTTCGTGAAGATGATAGAGAAAGGAACCCCGCTCTCACCCAGCCATTCCATAAACTCCAGATCGATCTTTTGCGCCTCGTGACGGCAGTCCAAAAGGACAAATAGGTTGGTCAGTTGCTCTCGATCGAGGATATAGTTCTCGATGATACGTTTCAATTGTTCCCGGTTCTCCTTGCCTCGTTGGGCGAAGCCATACCCCGGAAGATCTACCAGATACCACTCGTTATTGATAAGAAAATGATTGATAAGTAAAGTCTTACCCGGTGTTTGCGAAGTCATCGCCAAGCCCTTCTTGTTGGTAAGCATATTGATCAAAGAGGATTTGCCTACATTGCTTCGTCCGATGAAGGCATACTCCGGCTTATTACCCTCGGGGCATTTCCTTACGTCTGTGTTGCTGATAACAAATTCTGCGCTTTTAATTTCCATAAAATATAAATTAATGAATAATGAGTAAATGAATAATGGCGAGGCCTAATTCTCAATTTTCAATTTTCCATTTTCAATTGCCGAAAGCCACAGCCCGGCGAACGTGATGCCTCCGTTTACCATAAGCATCTCGTAGCCGAACGTATAGCCTGCGTATTGTTTCACCAAGAAATCCGTGGCGAGGCAAACCAACGGGGAGGCTATACAGATATAGGGCACGTATTTGTCACGGGGTTTCCGCTTCGTGAAAAGCCCGAAAACAAACAGCCCCAATAGAGGACCATACGTGTACGACGCTATCATGTAGATCGCGTCGATAACGCTCCGGTTATTTACGGCCTTGAACGCCAAGATGATCAAGACGAACAAGACGGATATCATCACGTGTACCTTTAGGCGGGTACGTTTCGCCCTTTTCGCTTCCTCTCTCTGCACGCCGAGGATATCCACGCAAAAAGAGGTGGTGAGCGCTGTCAACGCCGAGTCGGCGCTACTGAAAGCCGCCGCTATGATACCGATCGTAAAGAAGATCAAGATACTCCCGCCCAAGATCCCCGAGGTACAAAACATCGGGAGGATATCGTCGTTGAGGGTTGGCAACTGGATGTTCCGCTGTGCCGCCAATGTCAGTAGCAGTACCCCCAGCGCAAGAAACAAGAAGTTGACCGGCGTGAAGGCGAATCCATATGTGTACATATTCTTCTGGGCATCCTTCAAGCTCTTGCAGGAGAGGTTCTTTTGCATCATGTCCTGATCTAGCCCGGTCATGACGATCGTGATAAAGATACCACTGAAGAACTGCTTGAAGAAGTTCTGCGTACTATGCCAATCGCCGAACTCGAAGATCCGGAAATGAGGGCTTTCCACCAAGGTCTGCGCCATACCCCCGAAATCCAGTCCCATCTTGTCTTTCACCTGCCAGATGATCACGATCAACATTGCCACGAGACAAAGGGCCTGCAACGTATCTGTCCAGATGATCGTCTTGATACCGCTCCGGAACGTATATAGCCATACCAGCAGGATACTGAGGATAGCGGTCACGGCGAATGGGATGTTCCAAGCGTTGAACACGTAGGTTTGCAAGATCAAGACCACTAGATATAAGCGTGCGGCCGCCCCTACGATCTTCGAGAGCAGGAAGAATGAGGCCCCTGTCTTGTACCCCCTTCTCCCGATCCGGTCATCCAGATACGAGTAGATGGAGGTAAGTTGCAACTTATAGTATAGCGGTAGCAATACCTTGGCTATAATGATATATCCCACGAAGAAGCCTAATACAGTCTGCATATACGTCATATCGATCGCCCGCACCATGCCGGGTACCGATACGAACGTCACCCCCGATAAGGATGTCCCTACCATACCGATAGAAACGATATACCAAGGTGATTTCCTGTTCCCGAGGAAGAATGCCTCGTTGCTGTTATTACGTCCCGTGATCCATGCTATCAGCAGCAAGACGGCGAAATAGGCAGCGATAATAAAAAGGATGATATAGCTGTTCATGTATTGCTAACTTCTGTCTTCTTCTGCGCAAAGATACGGCTTTACTTTGAAATAACCGGCATATGCGTGGATTCTACCGTGATGGGTTTCTTGAAGCCCTTTAGGTAGTCCATGAAAGCGTCGGTCGATATGATACCTAAATTATCGAATTCCGGGATCTCGTAGCCCTTGAATAAAGAGGCGTCGTACCCGTCTCCGCCATCGGTGATGAAAGCGTCTAGGGTCACCACGCAAGGGGTATTGTCCTCGATCTCGGTCTTTTGCCCGTCTCTTGTATAGACTATTTTCTCGATCTTATTTCCGCTTAGGGTAAGCGTGAGGTCGGAGGATTGAAGGAAACCGTTCGGATTCTTCCGTCCATCCTCCAATAGCTTCTTCAACCGCTTGCCGTCGAAACGATAGGCAACGATAGCGGAGCCGAAAGGCAGGATGTTGCCGGCACGCAGTCGGGTGATATCCCCTTTCGGGAGGGCCGCACGGATACCTCCGTAATGGTTTACGCCGATCACCGGCTGATCCTTGTAAGCGGGCATCTCTTTTTGGAAACGCTTGGCGTAAGCGGCCGTGACCAACGCCCCGATAGGCGTATAGTCGAACTTATTGATGGTACGGTCGTGGATCAAGGCCTCTTTTGCCGTGGCAAGTTTCTCGTTCAGCCGGTATTTATCCATGATCTTCTCCACGGCCTCTCGCATCTCCGGGTTCTCCTCGCAGGCTACACGCACGGTATCCCCTTGGATGAAAGAGATATCCCGGTGTCCGTTGAAATCCTGTATCTGGAACAGCAGTTTCCCGATATGGGTACCGTTTACGCCGGCTTGGATGATGGGGATGTTATTGATCTTATCGAGCACCAGCTCATGTGAGTGGGCGGATATGATGGCGTCTACCTTATCGATGAACGGCAGTCCTTGGGCGTTCTCCTCGGTGATGCGGTAAGGCATTTTCATATCCGTGCCGATGTGCATCAAGAGGATAATCATATCGATCTGGCCCTCTTTCTTTAACTGGTAGACGGTTTGTATGCAGGCCGCTCCCAGCGGATGCGTGAACTGAAGCCCTTTCAGGTTCTCCGGCTTGGTCTTGACGTAGGTGTCCGTCGTGGTCAGTCCGATGAAGGCTATGCGCAGGGAGGAGCCATCTTTCAACTTACGCTCTACGATACGGTAGGGACTCAACCAGTCGGGGTGAGTATATCTCTTCTCTTCGGTGATATTGGCGGCCACATGGGGGATATTCAAAGCGGCGGTGTCCACTAGGTAAGGAAGCCCCCAGTCGAACTCGTGGTTACCGATGGCGGACATTTCCACGTCCATCGCCTCGTACATCTCTTTGATAGGCTCGCCTTTCGTGATCTTGGAGAAATAGCTTCCGCTGAAATTATCTCCGCCTGAGACAACGATGGAATGCGGATAGCGTTGTTTCTCGTTTTGTGTCATTTGTACCAACCGGGCGGCTCCCGGCGTGATCCCGTCGGAGGCGAAAGCCCCATGGAAATCGTTGAATGAGAAAATGGCTAAAGTGTCTATCGAGCTGGACGGGGTGGCGATATCTTGCGCGAATAGGGGAGCGGTTAGTGCGCTGCCTAGCAAAATCGCTGATACGAATTGTTTTTTCAGTCCCATGGTTGTATGTATTAATAGGGACAAAAGTAGGAAAAATAACGAGATTCACCGAGGAAAACGCCCGATTCGTCGAATTCTTTTTGATCGTTTTAAACCTTCGGCCTACCTTTGTGTCATAGTAATAGCTCGTGAGAGTGAAAGCGAACCGGTTGTTCATCATAACCGGGAAATAGGTAAACATTAAGTCAAAGGGCCGCCGTCCGGATAAGATGCGGCCCTTTTGATTTATTCGGACTTGAGGTTGTTTACGGGATTGTCGTGGGTGGTACGGAATACGTTATATCCGGAAACCGCCAGTATGACGGTGAGTACCAATACGCCTCCTCCCACGAATAGATACCAGGATAGCTGGATCTTTTCCGAGAATTGCTCTTGCCATTTTTGGGAGATATAGAAAGCGATACCGCAACCAAGTAAGATGGCCGGCAATGCCATGGTGATGATATCTTTCAAGAAAATATGGAGTATGTCTTTTACCGTGGCTCCGTTAATCTTGCGGATCGCCATTTCTTTCCGGCGACGGTTCACCTCGTCGTTCGTGTATCCGATCAATCCGATAAAGACGATCAGCAAGGTGACGATGCCACCGATCATGACGGAGTCACGGAATTTCCGGGAGGAGGTGTATCCTTCCAGCATCTCGCTCTTGAAGGAGATCACGTTGAGTTCTTTATCCGGGATGAGTTGCCCAATTAGATCCTGCGTCTTGCGTAGGGCCTCGGAAGAAAGGCTATGGTACCGAATGACCATATGTTGGGCCGCCCCTTTCGTATAGAACATGATCTTGGCTCGCGGATCTTCTCCCGCTATGGAGCCTAGGCGGAAATCCTCGAACACGCCCCGGATCGTGAAGAGAGGCATCGACTCGGACTTGGTATCGTGTCCGGTTATTTGTACCGTCTTGCCCACGGCTCCATCCTTCCAGTCGGCGAAAGGTTTCATGTATTCAATGAAATTGCGGCTCACCAGTATCTCTTGCGAGGAGGTGGTATTCTCTGTGAAGTATTGTCCTTCTACGATCGGGATTTCCAATACGTTCAGGTAATCGTTTCCTACGTCGTAGAGGTCGGCGATGTTGAATAGTTCCCGGTCGTCTCCCGGAAGATAGACGTTATTGCCCGAGGCTCCCCAGAAAGGAAGGTTATAGCAAGTCGTGATGGCGTCTACCTCGGGCAATCTCTGGGTTTCCTCGATCAGTTTGGCACGCCCCGTGGAGTCTACGGCGCCGATATACACATAGGCGAGGTTCTCGGGATTGTATCCCGGATGATCATTCACCATATGGTCGTATTGCTTGCCTACCACTAGCAATAAGGAGGCGAGGAAGCTGATTGCCGTGAACTGGAAGAACAAGAGTCCCAGCTTCCAAAGGCGGCGTGCTTCACGAATACTCCGGAAAACAGCCGCTACAGGAATGCGTCCTAAGAACCAGCCGGTAGCTATGCCCGTAGAGATCAGTACGACTATGACCGTGAGACATATCGCCCACATACCTGTGGATAGGAATAACGATCGGACTCCCGTGCCGATCAGCTCCTTTATAGTTCCTTGAAATCCTAGGATCAGAAGTACGACCAGCGCTAGCGCGACGGTGACGTGGGTCCCTACCTCGGACAACGCCATACCTTGGATATCCTTACCGCTCGCCCCGTAACATTTGCGTACGGCCATCTCTTTCGTGCGGTTCACGATGGAGGAGATCACGATCAATATATAGTTCATTACGGCGGTGAAGATCAATACGAAGTCGATGAACGAGAGGATCAAGGCCATACGTTTGGCCATATCGTCCTCCATATGTACGTTGAGTAGTTTGTGGAAGGTGAAGGTCAGTTCCACGCCGGCTTTCTTAAGGTCGTTTACGGGGAAATGCTTGTCGATCATCTGTCTCATTCCCGCTTCCAACTGGGCCTCTGTCGTACCCGGCGATACCTTGACATAACTTTGGTAGCGGTCGTTTCCGGTTAACATATGGGTTCCGTCCCACATGAACTTGCTGATGGAAGAAAGGGATACGATAATGTCATAACTCTGTTCGGTGTTGTCCGGTAGTTTCTTGAATACGCCGCCTATCGTGAGGGCTTGTCCCGGCGCGTCGTCAATCTCGAAGCGTTTTCCCATCACGTTACCGCCGATACGTTCGGCGATCTCGTCGGATACGAGCACGTACATGGGTTGGGAGAGAACTTGCTTAGGGTCTCCGATGAGCATGGGGCGGGGCAATACGTCGAAAAGACAACTGTCCGCTAGGATGAAGGTCGCTTTGAGCCGATGCTTGTTGTCGGACATCGTAAAAGGGGAGTTTCCCCGGAAGTACGTATAGCGTGTGGCGGCCTCGATCTCCGGTGTCTCTTGTTTCAAGAGGGGGATTACTCCGGCGGGCGTTTGCCCGTGGTCGCCCACTTCCCCGTTCATGAAAAATTTCTCATATACTCGATAGATCCGGTCTCCGTCCGGATAGAAGTTATCGTAGGTGTTCTCGAAGTGGACTTTAGCGATCAGCACCAAGCCGATGGTCAGTCCTATACCCAAGGAGATAATCTTCATTACATTGTGTTGCCCTCTCTTAAAAAGGGAGCGAATTGCGATCCCGATGTTTTTCATATTGTTATTGTATTATTTTCCGGTAAGATAAAATCAAATACCGTGCCATTGTGTTTATGTGGTTGAAAAACAGAGGGGTGAGTAGCGTATGATTATTTATGAGTGTCCAATAATTGGACAAGGGTGTCCAGATTTTGGACACCTTTGTTTAATACCTTTTCTCAATAGAGGCTCCGGGGAAATAATGCGTGAGGATTTTCCGGTACGAATACCCTTTGGCTCCCATCACGGCGGCTCCGATCTGGCAAAGCCCCACGCCATGTCCCCATCCGGCTCCCGTTAAGATGAAGCGGGAGGGGATATCGAGGCGGATATCCTTCTTATCGACAACAAAGGCCGAGCTGTATAGATGCGTCTCGGACAATGTCCGGCGTATCTCAAGCTCTTTGCCGATGGTGAACGAACGGCGTACCCCTACGATCTTGAGTTTCGTGATACGTCCGGACGAACCTCTTTCCAACGGTACGAGATCGATGATCGGCCCGAAATCCATACCCGTTTTCCGGTGGATCAACCCCGATAGTTCCTCTTGCGTGTATTCTACTTTCCAACGGTAGAAATCCGTGGTCTCTTGATCGTAGTTGTTTAGCACTTGGCTAAGGATCTCCTTGTCCGTCGTATTACAGAAGGCTTCGGGTGAGGTACGTATCCATTGTTCCGCTTCCCGCTCGTCCGTCAAGTCGGGATAGGCGGGAGTCTCGCCGTCCCTCAATGCGGTAAGATAGGAGTGGGGAACCGGTTCCCAGCAATTCTCGAATTTCTCGGTCACGCCTCCGCAGCATTTCGAGAAGCGGGCGTCGCAGATCGTATCGTTATCCATCAATACCTCTCCACGTGTCTCTTTGATCACCTCCCTGACTATCGGGTTCGATGCCCGGGTAATACCTTGGTAACGCTGGCAATGGTCGTCGGCACAGACATCGAACAGATCATGGTCCTCCCGGTCGTACCAGCGGATCAAGGTGTCGTTGTCGCGGTAACAACTTTTATAGGGCGTAACCGATCCGTTCAAGTTGAAATTCTTCTCGACCTGTGCCAAGAGCCAGCTTCGCGAGATCACGGCATGGGCTTTCAGCAACTCTTTGGAGGCGTTGGCGCTCATCTCCGAGGAGATTACGCTGGTAAGGTATTCCTCCACGTCCACTTGGTTGATCGTGACGATACCTTTATCGGTCGCCACGAGGTTCAACGCTCCCTTGAAGCGTTGATCCTCCTGTCGTTGCCAGTGAAAATCCACGCCGATCGTGACCGCCTTCAAGTCGAAAGAGGATTGCGGGCTGGTCGGCTCGAAGAATAGCTCCTGATAAAGCTTCCCATTGTACACGATCTTGCCGTTTACCCAGAGGGCACGTTGCTCGCCTATGGTGAACGTGCCGGTTTCCGTATGTACATACTCCTCGTTAAAAACAAATGAGATTGCTTTGTGGGTCATGATTCCCACGTTGATTACAGGTGCTTCCATATCCTTATTCCTTTATTCTATTCTTTTTTCGCGTTCAGGGAATTAAATGTGAGGTAAGCGATCATGACAAGGTACATGACAACCGCCAGTATCTCGGCGGCATTGCTAGATGCCCATTCCTCGTTCATCAAGTTGATTCCGCCGAAACGTAAGGCTGCGCTGACCACGCCCATCAAGGCGCCGCCGGCGATAAAGCCGGAAGCCAGTAACGTACCTTTCTCCAAACGGGCTGAGTTCAAGCTTTGGTCTTTGCTACGGCTTCCTACGTACCAACTGATCGCTCCACCGATCAAAAGCGGCGTATTCAGGTCCAAAGGGATAAACATACCCAAGGCGAATGCCAACGCCGGTATCTTGCAGAAGTTCAATACGATGGCGAGGACGGCTCCGATTGCGTATAAAGCCCAAGGTGCCCCCGAACCACTCATCAATGGCTCGATAACGGCGGCCATGGCGTTCGCTTGCGGAGCGGCCAATTGTCCGGTCGTGAAACCGTACGTCTGGTTCAATATCAAGATCACACCTCCTACCGTAGCGGCGGAAACTAGTGTGCCTAGGAATTTCCAAGTCTCTTGCTTGGCGGGTGTGCTCCCCAGCCAATAGCCGATCTTTAAGTCGGTAATGAAACCTCCCGCCATGGAAAGCGCCGTACAAACCACGCCTCCGATAATCAGGGCGGATACCATGCCGGCCGGCCCTTTCAACCCTACGGCGACCAAGATGATGGAGGCGAGGATCAACGTCATGAGCGTCATGCCCGATACCGGGTTCGTCCCTACGATAGCGATAGCGTTTGCCGCTACGGTCGTAAAAAGGAAGGCGATCACCCCGACCAACAATAAGCCGATGGCGGCATGGAACCAATTATGAAGTACGCCGAACTGGAAGAACAGGAAGGTGACGATCAGCGATACGATGATACCGATCGTTATCACCTTCATCGACAAATCCTTTTGCGTACGTATAGTATTACTCTCCACAGCGTCTCCTTTTCCTTTCAACTCGTTCGCCGCCAAGCCTACGGCTCCCTTGATGATTCCCCAAGAGTTGATGATGCCGATCACCCCGGCGGTAGCGATACCTCCGATACCGATGTGGCGGGCGTAGGTGGTGAAGATTTGCTCGGCGCTCATGCTCCCGACGGTCGCCGTGATAGCGTCATTTCCGAACGTAAGTACGTCGGCGCTGAAAATGGCGGACATGGCGGGGATGATCACCAACCATACCAAGAATGAACCGGCGCAGATGATCAAGGAGTATTTTAATCCGATGATGTAACCCAGACCTAGTACGGCAGCGCCCGTATTGACTTTCAATACGATCTTGGCCTTCTCTGCCAGCATCTCACCGGCTCCGACGATACGGGTACTGATCGTCTCGCCCCACCAACCGAAGGTGGCGATGATGAAGTCGTACAAACCACCGATTAATCCGGCGAAGATCAAGGGCTTCGCTTGGCTTCCGCCTTTCTCGCCGGAGACGAGTACTTGCGTGGTTGCCGTAGCCTCCGGGAAAGGATACTTACCGTGCATATCGGATACGAAATATTTACGGAACGGGATTAATAGCAAGATCCCGATGATACCTCCTAACAAGGAACTCATGAAAACCTCGAAGAAATTGACCGTGATCTCCGGATATTTGTCTTGCAGGATATAAAGGGCGGGCAAGGTGAAAATGGCACCGGCCACCACAATGCCCGAAGCCGCACCAATGGATTGAATGATGACATTCTCTCCCAGGGAATTCTTGCGGTGCGTGACACCGGCTACACCGGCGGCAATAATGGCAATGGGAATTGCGGCCTCAAACACCTGTCCCCCCTTCAGTCCCAGATAGGCGGCGGCGGCACTAAAAATAACAGCCATAACCAGTCCCATGGTCACCGAGTAGCCAGTCACTTCTGGGTAATTGCGAGTGGGGCGCATGGGGGGCACGTACTCCTCGCCAGGCTTCAACTCGCGAAACGCATTATCGGGCAGAGACATAACCTCCGCTTCTTTCACGGGCGTTTCTTCAGCAACGTTTGTCTTTTCGTCTTTCATCAGAATTTTACTTAGTTTTTATAATATAATTCTTAAATTCAATTTGCAATTTTGCGAAGTTAAGCAAAATCCATTAAAACAAGGTTATTTTCCCTCCAAAAACTCAAATATTCCACCAAAATCAGGGAAATCTGATTTTCAATTTTCAAAAAGGCGATGCCAAATTGCCTTCATTTCGTGCGGAATATTTTTTCTTGGGAGGAGGTGGGTGCAGTGAGGAATATTTGTAATTTTGTGGGCGTTATTGAAAAAATCGAGAC
>QWCB01002591.1_pt2 | contig 14909 bp, 7 predicted proteins | sample 1972511 | NCBI WGS metagenome assembly QWCB01 (sample SAMN09866719, study PRJNA288562) | Human gut metagenome isolate term5_stool, whole genome shotgun sequencing... | isolation source: gut | host: Homo sapiens | place: USA: California
GATATAGGTTGTACCGAAGCGCTTGGCCTGTTCCTTCATGCGATCCATAAGATCCGGGCCAAGAATACCTTCCGGGAATCCGGGGAAGTTCTCCACCTCAGTGGTGTTGATCAACTGTCCACCTGGCGACAACGCACCAGTGACCATAACAGGATTAAGACCTGCACGGCCAAGATAGATGGCGGCCGTGTAGCCAGCGGGACCAGAACCGATAATGATGACGTTATGTTTCACGTGAAACATTGTCACACCCCCATACGATATTCCATGTCATTCAGCCAGACGCGAAGAAAGGGCGGCACCGTCGAATGTATGCGAACGGTACCGCCCTTCTTGGGTCAGTTATCGGTATAGATGCCGATTAGAAGACCTCCACCTTCTCGATGTACAGCTGGTTCTGCGGCAGGCTACCCGATGGCACCCACAGCAGCAGATCCTGCGTATTGACGGCTTTGGTGAACTTCACCTCAGTAGTGCCACCTTCAGCAAAGGTGAATTCGGCCACCTGCTCGCCCTGAGTGGGGTCTCCAGTGGTATTTGCGCGAATATAGCCCTTACCACCGGATGTGCGGATGGTGATAACCATGCGGTACGCATCCTGCGGCTGGTCAAGGTGCATGTAGTATGCGTACCCGGATTGGCCGCCAGGATTCGACAGGAAGTTGGCGCTGGAAATCGTAAACGCCGTGTTGTTCTCATGGCTCGGTTGCGGAACAGCGCTGGAATCCTTATCGCCGGACTTCTTGGCCTTGGTCTTCTTGGACGACGAATCAGCAGTCTCGGACTTCTTGGACTTGTCTGATACCGAGTCCTTGGATTCGCTCTGAGTGTCATCACTCGACTTTGAAGAATCGTCAGTGGTGCCACCGTTCGTCGCGTTCTCGCTGCCACCAAATGGCACAGCGTCAGCATTGATATCAGGCCAGTCACCTTCACTGGAGTTGCTGGAAGCATCGGCAGGATTGTCTCCGGAGGATCGGAACGCATGCACTGCCCAAACAGCCGCTGCCACTACCAATATCAGAGCCACAATGATGGCAACGACCTTGGTCGACAGTTTGCCGAACAGATGTTCATCGGGCAGCTTGCTGTCAACCTCGTCATCCGGCACATCCTTCGGTGTGAAGCTCGGAGGAATGGCGCTTACTTCGGCAATGCGGGCCTGCTCCTCTTCCAAGGCACGCAGTGATTCCTCACCGGGAGCCACAGCACGGCCGCTGGCGTCGAACACGGGAATACGACTGGTTGTCTCTCCCACGGTGGCATCGGAAATACCGCCGGTAACAATAGGCACTGTCAACCGAGTATTATCACCCGGACCGCCGATAGGGGCCGGATTCATTTCGCTGTACCAGTCACCGGTGCCTTCACCGGAAAGATTTTCGTGCTCCCAGGCGTCAGAAAGGTTGAAGTCAAACAGACGGCGGGCATCAGACTGAGACTGGTTGCCGTCAGCAGTACTGGACCCATCAGGCAGAGGAACCGGTGACATCGCGTGCGGAGCGGGGACGGCGGCCGGCTGAATCGGCAGGGAAGGGGTAATAGACAATTCCGGAAGACTGTTGCTGTTAATCAACGTGCTGGGAATAGGCACGATATCAGTCTCGTTGGCAGGCTTCAGTATCGCCTTGGTAATCGAGCAATCGCTTTCCACGCTCGGCAAAGCGATATCAGCATCGCTCAGTTCAGAGAGCGGCTTCCAATTACCCAACAAGGCGTCGAGTTCTACAAGGGCTGCCATTGGCAACGTATGCTCGTCGGGCTCGCTCAAGGCCAATCCACGCTTGCAAATCACGCGGAATTCGCCAGGGGTGTCTTGCGGCAAGGCACGCAGATTGAATGTGGGTGTCGCTTGGCTTGGCGTGCGTGTCAGCAGGGTATAGAGTAATGCCGCAAGCTGGCGAATCGCATACCGTTCAGGACCGTCCGTACGCAGATCGGTAGCGGACGTATCGGCCAGCATCGTGGCACATGGTGCATCGGCAATTTGCACACCGGAGGTAGTCACTCGAACGGTGTCGGTTGTGATGACGATGCCGCTGGGAGTATCCGCAATGACCTCGCGCAGCACGTTGGCGCATTCTCCGATAATCGACCGGATGGCGCTGTAGCTGAGCGGCTTGGCGGTATCCACCATGTAGTCAGTCAGGCATTGGCCGCTATCCACCGGCATGACAATGAGAAGTACGTCGGATTCCATACGGTATTTCAGTACGGGAATCACACGATCAGGGCGAGTGGCGGCCATGCGACCAGCGAGCTCATCGATTGCGGCGAAAGCGCTGCGATTGGTAATGATGAACAGCTGGCAATCCTTTGCCAGCACACGGTCGTTGGCTTTCCATGCCTGAATGCCAGGCTCCTCACGCAACGATGATACCAAGGTGTATCGGTTGAGAATCGTGTCTCCGAGTTGCGGTTTCATAGTGCGTTCGGCTCCGTGTGATTGGTGTTCGAGATTGGTCTTAGATATTCTACGTGCGGGGCTATCCTTGACGGGCTCCGTCTCAGGATTGATTTACGTAGCGTCGACTTTTTTCCGGCTGGGCTGTCACAGCAACGTCCTCACTGGCCGGAGTCTTGTGTAGACGGGCCAGTATCGAGTGATAGGCGCTGATGAGTTCCGGGGTGTGTACCACCCACAACACAGCCACATATACTACGGCCAGCACAATGGTGAGCACCACGCAGATGGCCAGCGCAGACCACCAGCTCATGTGCCCGCCTACTGGTCGAATATCCGCGCCGAACAGTGCGACTACCGGTCGTTTGATCAGCCAGACCACAACTCCGGAAGCCAGTGCCGCCACAATGGCCTTGGCATATGTCCTCGTGATCTCCCGACCGCCAAGATTGCCTTCGAACTTGCGGCGCAACATCATCAACGTCAGCGGCAACGCCAGTAATCCACCGAGGGTCACCGAGCAGGCGATGCCGAGTACCCAATGCTCAGGAGGAAGTACCATCATGCCGATGATCATGAATATTGAGGTGAATCCATACTGCATCACCGCGGACAGGAAGGGGTGAAGGCCGTCCTCAAAGGCGTAGAACGTGCGCTGGATTAACAGGAACGCCGACCCCAATGGAATGCCCATAGACAAGGCGATAAGCGCATAGGAGATCAACATAGTCTCGTCCATCGAGACGGACGGAAGCAATGCGCGGATGATCGGTTCGGGGAACACGACCATGGCGGCGGCGAAGAACATGATGAGCAGGCCCACATTATTCAGTGCGCTGACCAGGTCGTGCCGTGCCTCATCCAGATTCGCAGCTGCGATGGAACGGGAGATTTTGGGGAACATAGCCGTGGATACCGATACGGCGATGAGCGAATAGGGCAGGATGAACAGTGTGTACGCATTCTGATAGGTCGCGTTGCCTGCCACGCTGAACAGGCTGGCACCCGTCAGTTCGTGGGCGCGCTGCGGTGCGGATGTGGCGATACGGGTAAGGATAATGCCGCAGATCTCACTGGTGATCACCACGCCCAAAGAGCCTAACGCCACGGGACCCATAGACCTGAGTCCAAAGCCGCCAAGCCCGAAGCTGGGTTTGTACTTGAACCCGATACGGGCCAGCGGCAGGAACAGTATCAGCGCTTGGAAGGCCACGCCCAAAGTCCAGGTGCCTGCGGTAAGCGCGATTTTGTCGGCGGTCCAGAATTCGAGGGGCTGTTCATTGGCCTTGCTGAACAGCAGAATAAAGCCAGTAAAACCGGCGCAACTAATAATGTTGGCACCGGTTGAGCTCCACGCATACGTGAGGAAATGGTCTTTGGCGGCCAGGATCTGCCCCAATACCGTATACAGGCCGTAGAAGAACACCTGAGGCATGCACCACAGGGTGAACGAGGTGGTCAGGGCTATCATCTGGTGATCGTCGCTACCCACGTACAGGCGGGCAAGCAGAGGGCTGGCCGCCGCCATCACCACGGTCATGGCCAATAGGATGCCGATGGCCAACGTAATCAGGCGATTCAGTCGTTCTTGGGCGTCTTTTTCTTTCAACGTGCGCACGATCTGGGGCACCAGCACGGCGTTGAAGATGCCGCCGGACACCAGCGTGAACACGGATTGGGGAATCATGGAACCGGCCTGATAGGCGTTGGCCGCCAATCCGGTGGTGCCGATGGCCGCAGCGAGAAGAATCGTGCGGAGCTGACCGGTCACACGGGAAGCAGCGGTTCCCGTGGCCATGATCAGGGAATTACGACCTACGCTTGAACTCATTCGTCGGGGTCCTTCTTCCGATGGAACTGCCGCCACAGGCCGATAATGCCCAGTAGCACGGCGAAGCCGATGATAATGAAGCCGCTGGCATCACTGATGCGCATCACACTGGTGATCGCGGTGTCCTGCGTGTTGCCGAAGCTGTTGCCTTCCCGGTCGGTCAACGACACATGGGCCGTCGATGAGCCGGAAGTGGAAACGCGGATGGTGAAGGTCACCTGAGCGTCGCTATGCGAGGGAATATCGATGTCAGCGGTTCGCGAGGTGACGATCTGCATGGAGTCAGTCAGTGAGTTGACCTGCACGCTGACGGCGTAGGGAAGGTCATTGCTGACGGTGATTGGCATTTTCGCGGATTCGCTGAACACGGATATTGATTCCGATGGGTTGATGCGTACGCCGTTCAGAAGATCGCTGGCCAGTGTTTTCGTGGCTTTGACCATGGCTTTTCGCGTGGCTGTCGGCTGGGGGGAGCCAGACATGGACCGCAGCGCCATATCGTCATGCAGCGCCAGTAAAGAGCCAATCCATTGCGTCGGATCGTTGCTATGCGAGGCGGTGTCATTGGCGTCCTGCCGGGCCAGGGCCTGCGGGTCCAACGACGAGACCTCGTCGGAATCAATCTCGTTCCTCAATATGGAGGTGGCCATGCGCATGATGTCATGCCGGCTGTCGGCCAACTGTCTCAATGCCGACCGGGTATTGGCGGTGTTGGCATCATCGGCCTTGTCGGGATTGACCGAATCGCTGACATTGTACGGATCGGCCTTGGCCATGGTCTTCAGGTCCGTCAGATTCAACCAAGACGCCTGCTCGAAGGCGCTCATCACCTGATCGATCCAGCTGGCCTCCGTGGTGCGGGAGAACGTCATAAGCAGGTATCGGGATGTATAGGGCTGTTCCATCTGGTAGAACGCGCTCTGAGCGATCAGTCGGGCCAACCGACCGGCATCGCTGGACTCGGCCTGCGCGTCCGTGCTGGTGGCTTGGCCCTTGGCCAGCGTGCCCAAGGTCGATTGCTCCTTCAGCACGGTGACATCGCCGGCAGGCGTATGCACCACGTAGGTGCCTGTGTGTACGGCTTCAGTCTGGTCGGCATCGAAAGAGGCACCGGCAATCACCGTGTCATAGCCCTGCTCGCGTGCTGCGGTCAGCGCATCCAACGTCCAACAGTTGTTGCCCTGCCATGCGTACGCGGAGGGTGTTTCGGAGTCGCCTCCGTCGGCATACCATGCGGCCGCCTGCTTGGCGTTCCACTGCTCAGTGGTGATGCCGGCCTTTTCGTAGGCCGCGGTATCGTCCAGTGCGGTATAGGCGGTGATGTCGAAGTCGGCGGGCTGCATGATGCCGGCAATGGACGGTTGCACTGCGGACTGACGCCAATACAGAGGATCCGCGATCACTTGCAGCGAGCGGTGCTTGGCGAATGTCTGCCCAAGGGATCGCGCGGTATCGGCATCCTGTTCGGATAAGGATATGGCTTGCGTATCAGTGGCTTTGGCCGCGTTGCTGGCGTCGGCGTTATCGGACTTGTCGGCCTTGTCCGTGCTGTTGGACTTGGACGATGTTGATGTCGAGGAAGTGGTGGTTTCGGCAATGCGATTGCTGATGGCCTTATTATCGACCTGCCAGCCGCTGGCGGTGTAGGGCATGGCCACGGTCAGGTTCATGGCCGGTGTTGTCGCGGTGTTGAGCCCATCCGAAGATCGGGTCAGAAAACTCGGCAAATCGGCGAGTATCTGATTGCCAACGATATACGACAGCATCAGCGGTTTCGGTCCCCAACTCCCTATGGAGGCAAGGGTCTGCTGATTGGCGTTCACCTCGATGGTGACGGTGGCAGTGCCGCCGGCGGGAATCGATGGCACGTCAACGGAACCCAACTCGTTGGGGGTTGGGATGGGGGCGTTGTTCTCGGCCCAATTCTGAATATCGGTGCGCGAGACAAAGGTGAACAACGCATTGGTGGTCAGGTGCAGTGTGCCGCTTGACGTGGCCGTGCTGTCCGTATTGCTGATGACCGCGGTGACACGATAGCCCGATTTGGAGGTGACGATGGGGGTGCTTTGCGTGATGGCAATGCTCTGCTTGGGCTGATTCTCGGTCTGATTGCCCGTTGCGTCCGTCGTATCGGATGAATCAGTCGTGTCCGTCGTATCGTTCGCGTAGACGGTCAATGGAGCGGCCAGCATCGCCACAACGGCGACGCCAGCCGCCAGTGCGTGTGCCAGACGTGTGCAATGTCGTAAGACTCCGGGTAGGTTCACTCGTTTGCCTGCCTGTTCTTCTTCCTGGCGTAGAGCCACGCGATTTTGCGTTCGTTGGGATAGCTCAACACGTCATCCAAATCTTCAAAACGCACCCAGATGGCGTCTTCCGCCTCATGATCCGGGTCTCCTTCCACCGTCAGTTCACCGCCGGTCTGTTTGAGCGCGAAGTGATGGACCAGCTTGTGCACGCGCTGCGTGGTACCGGTGAACCAGTAGTCGATGGTGGCGATGGAATCGATCACCTCGCCCAGGATGCCGGTCTCTTCATGCACTTCGCGCACAGCGGTCTGCTGCGGGGTCTCGCCTTTTTCGATATGCCCCTTCGGCAAGCACCATTCGAGATGGCCGGAGCGGGAATGACGGGCGATAATGGCCACGCGGTTCTGGTCATCGAAAATCAGACCGCCTGCCGAATATTCGCGTACGACCGGCAGTTCCTGGGCATCCAGTGAAGCGAATGTGGTCGGACCGTCCGACGTACGGCGTTGCGGCATCATGGCCGGAGTCGGGCCGGATGGCGTCACCGGTTCTACCGGCACTGCCGGTTCCGGCGAGGCAACATCTCCGGACGGGTGCCGGCCGAAGACCGTGGCCGGCGTGGGATGCGCTGACGTTGCGGGCCTCACTGGTGCTGCAGACGGCGCTGAGACCGGCATGGTGACCGGCGTTGCGGCCGGTGCGGTACGTGCCGCAGGCGGCATCAGCACGTCGCGCGGAGTCGGTATCGCTGTGGTGTGCGCGGCGGCGGCCTTGGCGACCGCAACGGCAGCATCTACGGCCGCGTGAGCGGTCGCCGCGGGATCGTTCGTGACGATGGTTACGGACGTTTGTGCCGTGGCGATAATCGGCTCGACCTCGGCAATCGTCTCGGCACCGGCCTCGCCGGCGATACCATCAGCCTGCCCCTCGATAGTGCCGCTGGTAGTGGCGATGGTGACGGTGGCATGCATGCCGAAGACGGTGGCCGGTGTGGGCATCATCGGCTTCGGTGCGGGCATGTCGCTGGCGGCGTCCGATATTTCGGATTCGGATGGTTCGGGTGTGGCGGGCGTTGCGGGTGTGCCAGGCACACCGGAATGTTGCGCAGTCGGTACTGCGTCTACTTCGTCTTGATGAACGGCCTGATTGGTGGAGTGGCTCGCGGTGCCGCCGACATCGGAAGAATCGCCCGAATCGGCGGAATGATGCGGAGTTTCGGACGTATACAGCAGGTGGTCTTGGGTATGGCTATCCGCCGAATCTGGTGTTTGCCCCAGCATGCGGGCAAGGTCGGCGGGCGTAATCATATTCTCCACCTTACTCAACCCCGTGTGCAGGTGGGGTAACGGTATGCTGGTAGGGCAGAAAAACGTCGCACGCGGGAAGGTGCCCATTGGATTTCGAAGTATGGCCTGAAGCCATCGAACTTGGTCGACTGTTCGCCGAACAGGGTTACGAGCTGGCATTGGTCGGCGGCCCGGTCAGGGATTTGCTGCTCCATAGAAAGAGCCACGATTTGGACTTCTGCTCATCCGCACGGCCTGAGCAGTTCGAGCCGATACTGCGCCGGTGGGGGCATGACGGCTTCTGGGACATGGGGCGCAAGTTCGGCACGCTGGGTGCCATGCGCCGCCGCCCGGACGGCACCGAGGTCAAGGTGGAGGTCACCACCTATCGCTCTGACACGTACGATCCGGACTCGCGTAAGCCCGAGGTCAATTATGGCGACACGCTTGAGGGCGACCTGTCCCGCCGCGACTTCACCGTCAACGCGATGGCTCTGCGCGTGCCCGACCTGCAATTCGTGGACCCGTTCGGTGGTGCCAGTGATCTGTCCAAGGGCGTGTTGCGCACGCCGGTGGATCCGCGACAGTCCTTTGACGACGATCCGTTGCGTATGATGCGCGCCGTGCGATTCGTGGCCCAGCTGGGCTTCCGTATCGCGCCGGACGCGGCCGAGGCGATTACCTCGATGCGCGACCGCATCGACATCGTATCCGCCGAGCGTGTGCGCGACGAACTGACCAAACTGCTGCTCTCCGACCGTCCGCGCGCCGGCCTTGAGGCGTTGGTCGAATCCGGTCTTGCGGACATCGTCTTCCCGGAAATTCCGGCCCTGCAATTGCAGATCGACGAACACCACCGCCACAAGGACGTCTTCGAGCACACGATGATTGTGCTCGAACGTGCTATCGCCCTGGAAACCGGCCCGGACGGCCCGGTGCCCGCCCCCGACCTGACGCTGCGCTTGGCCGCCGTGATGCACGATATCGGCAAGCCGAAGACCCGCCGGTTCGAGTCGGGCGGCAAGGTGAGCTTCCACCACCATGACGCGGTGGGTGCCAAAATGACCCGCAAGCGTTTGAAGGCGCTGCGTTTTGACCACCATCTGGTCGAGGACGTCTCGGAACTGGTGAATATGCACCTGCGCTTCCACGGCTATGTGGACGAGCCGTGGACCGATTCGGCCGTACGCCGGTATGTCAAGGATGCCGGGCACCTCTATGAGCGGCTGAACAGGCTCACGCGTGCGGATGCCACCACACAAAACAAACGCAAGGCGATGATCTTCTCCCAGGCCATGGATGAGATGGAGGAGCGCGTCCGCGAACTCAAGAAGAAAGAGGACTTCGACGCGATCCGCCCGGATCTGGACGGCAACGAAATTATGGAGTTGCTGGGCCTGGAGTCCGGCCCGATGATCGGCCGCGCCTACAAGCACATGCTGGAATACCGCTTGGATAACGGTCCGGTGGACCACGATGTGGCCGTCGAAGAACTCAAGCGCTGGTACGCCGAGATTCAGTAGTCCGATACCAGTCCGATACCAAAAAACCGTACGCTGAATACGTGTCAGCGTACGGTTTTTCGCGAAGATGAAGCTGTATGCGCCTTACTGCGCCGTGTATGCGTCGTGTTTGGTGTCGGCGGGCAGCTTGGTCATGCTATCGGCGGCCTTGCAACCCTCGATATTGGTGATGGTCTTACCGGATTGCGGGGAGGAGTTGGTGTCCTGCAGATCGTTGAACGTGGCGCCGATGACCACATCGATGAGCTGATCCTCGCGAGCCGTCATGATCATGGTGGCGTCGGTGAAATTGCCGATCAGCGTATACGCCTGATTAATGGCGTTCTTGCCGAAGTAGATGGTGGTGCGTTCAACGCCGGTGCTGGAATAGTTATCGATTTTCTGCACGCTGAATCCACGATTGGCCAAAGCCTCACCCACGGCCTTGGCGAATTGGCCGTGAGAGGTGCCGTTCATCACGCGGATGCCGACCGAAGCGTTGGACACGTATTGCGCTTTGCCGCTGCTGTCCTTGACCGCGCACGGTGCCGCGTTGCCGTAATTCGGCTGGCGGGCCGGAGTCTCCACTTCGCCGAGGCCGAAAACGTGGAAATTGAACAGTAGGGCTATGACCAGCACTACTGCCAATACCGCGCCGCTGATGGAAAAGACGATGGTCTGGCGGTGGCGCACGTACGCCTTGCGGGCTTCACGTTCATCAACCTGATACGTCATCGGTGGACTTCTTTCATGGGTCGGGTGGCTGGTTGCTACCTTAGCGTCACTGTCTGACGCCGATATTGGGGTGTGCGGGAGATTTGGCTCGAATAATGCGATCGACCACAGCCGTATCGCGCCACACATCGATAATGCGTTGTGCCGCTGCCTCGTCGGCGGCGAAAGCGACCACTGAGGGGCCGGATCCGGAGACGAATGCATGGCTGGCACCCGCCTGCGTGGCGGCGTCGATGGCCTGCCCGCTGCGGGGATGCAGGCTGATTGCCGCAGCCTGCAGATGATTGCGGTCGCCTTCTGCGGCTCCCACGATGTCAAAGGTGTGGTAGACCTCAGGAGTGCTGAGTTGCGACTGGTATGCGCCGACCAATACTTCGCCGCTGAATCCCTGTTCTATCAGCGCCAGCTCATCGCGGCTGCCGGGGGCGATATCCGTGATGCGTTCGCCGAAACCGGTGCCGTATGCAAGGCCACCGGTCAGGCAGAACGGCATGTCCGCGCCCAACGTGGCAGCAATGGTGCGCAGGCGCTCTATGGGCCAGTTCAGCTCCCAGAGACGATTGACCGCCAGCATGGTCGCCGCGGCGTCGGCTGAACCGCCGCCTAGTCCGGCACCCACGGGAATGCGCTTGGTGATGGTCAACGCCACATCCGGCTCGCGCTCGGCCGCCTGGGCCATGGCGAAGAGGGCCAGTACCGCATGGTTGCGGCGCATGTCGTTGCGTGAGGAGGCCAAGTCGCCCAAATAAGCGCCTTCGAGCTCCAGAGAGAATCCTGCTCCGGGTTGCTTGGCGGTTGCGGTGACGGTGTCGTATACGCCGATTGCGCAGTAGATGGTGTCCAGTTCGTGGCGTCCGCCCCATTCGTCGTGAGCAGGTCCCACTTCCAAGGTGAGATTGGTTTTCGCCGGGCAATCCACCGTAATGGTGATGGGGGAGAGCTCATCGGACTGATGTCGGGCAGCGGCTGAGCGTGGATGTGAGATTACCGGACTCATTGTGCCTCATCTCCATCTCCACACGATTCGATGGCCTTGGCCAGAGCGGTGAATTCGGCGATGGTGAGCGTCTCTCCTCGACGGGTCGGATCGATGCCGGCGATGGAGAATGCCTCGGAGGGCGCAATGGTCTTCAATGCCGCGTGCAGGGTCTTGCGACGCTGACCGAACGCCGCATCGATCAGACGAAATACGAGTTCCCGTTGTGTGCCGTCGTCTGTGCTGTTCGCAGTTCCCGGGGCAGCCGGGTCATCGGCCTGATACCGGGTGAATTTGACGAGCGCGGAATCCACATTGGGAGCCGGCCAGAACACATTGCGGCCGATGGTGCCCACCCGTTCGGCGGTGCCATACCAGGCGAGCTTCACGCTCGGCGTGCCGTAGATCTTGGAACCGGGCTTGGCGGCGAGTCTGTCGGCCACCTCTTTTTGCACCATCACCAAGAACGAGCCGAGGTTGTCGAAACGCTCCAACAGCGTGAGCAGAATCGGCGTGGCCACGTTGTACGGCAGATTGGCGACCAGCGTAAACGATGCGTCATCGCTGAAATCAGGCACGTTCTCCGGGGTGACGGTTAAGGCATCCCGATTGACGACGGTGAGTCGTGACGTGGCTTCGGGCATGAATTCGGCGACTGTGCCCGGCAGTCGTTCGGCCAGCGGCGGATCGATTTCGACTGCGGTCATGGTGGCGCCGGTTTCCAAAATCGCCAATGTCAACGATCCCAGGCCGGGGCCGACTTCCATGACATGATCGGCAGCGGTCACTCCCGCCTCGCGTACGATACGACGGACCGTGCCGGGGTCGATGACGAAGTTCTGCCCGAATTTCTTGGTGGGGCTGATGCCGGCATCGGCCGCGATACGACGGATATCGGCGGCACCTAACAGGTGACCAGTGGCGGGAATGGTGTCGTTCATAAGCGTGTGTTCCTTGTGGGCTTCGTAACCGATCAGTACCAACCGACTTGTTCGGAATGTTGCCATGCCTTGGACGGGCTGCCGTAGGCTTGTGCGATGTACCACAGACCCCAATCGATCTGTACGGCGGCATCGTCACGGTAATTGGCACCGAACGCAGCCATTTTGTCTGCTGGTAGCGACTGAGGAATGCCGTAGGCGCCGGACGCGTTTTCGGCATACCACAGCCATCTGGACTCGCGGTTCCATAGTTTGACCAGGCAATCCCAGTCGTTGCCTGTCCACCCGCGCTGCGCGGCGGCACCGGCGGCATAGGCCTGAGCCTGGGCTACGGTGGCGTGCCACAGGCGGCCGGAGGGCGTGGGGGTTGTTCCTGAATCGGAGCCGGAAGAGCCGGAATTGTTGTTCGTACCGCCGCCGGTGTTACCGGAATTGCCGGAATTGTTGTTCGTACCGCCGCCGGTGTTACCGGAATTGCCAGTGTTACCGGTGTTACCGGAGTTGTTGCCGCCGGTGTTGCCGGCATTGTTGTTGGTATCGGTGTTCGTGTTGTTGCCAGAGCTGCTGTTGTTCTTGTCGCCTGTGTTGTTGGCATTGTTACCGGACGACTCGTGCTGATTGTTGAAACCGGAATCGGCCTTGCCGTTATCGGCGGAGTCGGATTTTTTGTCGGAACCTTTATCGGAACCCTTATCGGTATCAGACTTGGCGGCGCCTACGGCGATGATCTGGTCGATGGCCATCGTGGTGACGGTTTCGGATTTCAGCGTCTCCGATTCGGCCACGCCATCGACATACGTGACGTTATACACCTGGGTTTTCTCGCCATTGACGCCTTGCTGGCGGATCTCCGACTGGCCTTCAGGAAGATTGGAGTCGATGATGGTTTGTGTGGAGTATGGCACTATGGCTGTGCGTGTTTCCTCGCCATGCGTCACGCGCCGTACGCGCAGGATAGTGGTATCGCCGTCCTTTTCGACGCTCACACGGTCCTCTTTGTTCAGCACGATGCCTTTGGAGTCAAGAATGGAGGCCGCGGGCAGTTTGCCGTTGGGGGCCACGGAAGTCTTGCCGTCCGCAATGACGGTGACCGGGCCATCCTGATTGATGACCAGTCCGCCGGTGAGCTGGTTGTACACATTGTCGATGTCGACGGTGATCTTCGCGGCGTTGTTCTGGTTTTCCTCGAAAAATCCCAGTAGCTGGTCGGCGCTGGTGGCCACGGTCCAGAACGGCACGGCGGTGCCGTCGATGTTGATGGTGGTCTGGTAGGCGGACTGTACGGTGACCACGGCATGATTGGCGAGTTGGTCGCCGGACGAGGTAGTGACGATATCGTGGGTCTTGATATCCACCCCTTGTTCCTCCAGAAGACGGGTAGCCGTCATCGCATATGTGGTGACTTGGGTGGTTTGCCCGTTGATGTTCAGGGCCACGGATTTACGCGCGGTGAACGCGAATGATCCAGCCAGCGCGATACTGGTCGCCGCGATACAGGCGATTACGCGGATGCGACGCAGTGTAACAAACCGCTGCGGGGTCCAACGCCGTGCCATTGCCATACTCTTCCTGCTGGATGAACGATTACGCCACCCATCGTAACGGTTGTTCCGGCCCGTACTGCGGTTTCACCGGCCACCGTCACCATTCCTGCTCGTCAGATTGTTCTGAGCTCAAAAAAGAAAAGAAAAAGGGGGCGGGAGAGAAGGGGATGTTCCCGCCCCCCTGAAGGCGCGGAGCTGGTTGGGGGACGCTCCGCCCTCATTCCAGGAAGCCCATAGTTGGGGGAAGGCTCCTGGAGTACTTACCCAAGGTAAGAATTATATGCGTAGAAAAGTCTACGTATCATATAATACGCCACTTTTCTACGCGTCGAGCCTCTTGTCGGGATCGAACCGACGACCTGCCGCTTACAAGGCGGCCGCTCTGGCCATCTGAGCTAAAGAGGCGATTGTTCTTAACGCGTAAATCGTTGCGAACAAATGACTAGTATACCGGTACTTCCCGAGTGGTCAATTTAAGCCGAGCCGCAGGCGGTATTGCATATGTCGCGGCGTCAACTTATTCGGCCACGCAGCATCAGGAGGCGACCGAAATCGGCTTTCCGCTGGCACCGATGGATGGCATTTTGCCTTCCACGCCTACCTGGTCAGCATCCAGCCCAATGGACTTGAGGAAGCCGTCCACCATATTCGTGTCCGCCAGCGTGAGCTGCTTCAGATCCCAGTATTCGCCGTTGATGGTGAGTGTGGGGGAGGAGAAGGCGCCGGAGCTGTTGAACAGTTCGGGGCGCAGGATCGTGTAGTTGTTGGAGGCGGTGAGCCAGTCGAGGTATTCGTTCTTGCCGCTGAACGCCGCGGCGGCCACATCCTCGCTCACGCCGGCCTTGACGGCCTGCTTCTCCAGCTTGGCGTTGTTTACCGGCTCGTAATTGGACAATTCGCCCGGCTGGAAATCCTCAGCGTAGATGTTGGAGAGGTAGCTCATGAGGTGGTCGGGATCGTCATCATGCTCGGCAATGTAGATGGCACCGTTGAACACGCGGTTGGAGTAGTTGTCGGAGCTCTTGTTGTTCTGGAAATTGAGGAAGTGCAAATCGATGTTGAGCTGGCCTGCGTTCATCAGCTTGACGAGCGTCGGGTCGAGTTGGCGGTTCACCGAGGCGCAGCCGGGGCACAACGGCTCCATATAGATGGATACGGTGGGAGCCCCCTCGGCTTTCTGGCCATACCCTTTGTTGGAGATTACGAAGCCGGCCTTGTCGTCGGCGTTAGCCGGCTGGGTACTGACTTTCTTGAGCTTGCTATAGGCCTCGTCCACGGTCATGTTGCTTTGCTGGCTACTGCTGCTGGTGTTGGACGGCCGCATAGCCTTGTATACGGCGAATCCAGCGATGGCCACCAGCACCACAATAATGGCCACCACAATGCAGCCGATGATGGTCTGCTGCTTACGCTCCTTGGCTGCCTGCTCGGCCCGTGCCTG
>QWCB01002604.1_pt1 | contig 14834 bp, 16 predicted proteins | sample 1972511 | NCBI WGS metagenome assembly QWCB01 (sample SAMN09866719, study PRJNA288562) | Human gut metagenome isolate term5_stool, whole genome shotgun sequencing... | isolation source: gut | host: Homo sapiens | place: USA: California
AAAACAATTGATTGGCATATATTAAAAACTATTAAAGAACTAAATGCAAGTTCTCTTTTTTTATTTTTAAAAGTTGCATTTAAGTCTTTAAGTAACATATAAGAATATATAGTCTTGAAAATTATTTTTATTAACCTTATAATTAAAGAAGAATAGAGGGGTCTTATATGAGAGTATCGTACATAGACAATCAGAAGATAATTAATCTTAACCTTCCAAGTACTGTTTGGGGTAACTACTGGGTTAAGGATTCAACTGATGAAGAAGGACAAAATATTATTAATATCCAAGCAAAAGATGATAAATGGATCATGAATAGTAATATGGATACTAGTATTATTTATAATGGTATTGGAGTTACCGAAATAGCTCTAGAAATGAATAAATTTTATACTCTAGTTGATGTTAAAACTAGAGATTTATCCTTTGTATATACTTCTGAAGTTTATGATGATAGTTATGAAGCATATGAAGCTTCTTCTGATAGCTGTGTTATTAAAGTCGGACGTAATCAAGAAGCGGATATTGTTTTTTCAAATTCTAATGTTGAAGATATTAATAATGAAATTTTCTATCAAAATGGGAAATGGGCAATAAATGACCTAAAGTCTAGGTTTGGAACTTATGTTAATAATAGACGTGAAGAATCAAGAATCCTCGAAAATGGTGATTTTGTTTTTATCATGGGCTTAAAGATTATTGTTATGAATAATCAACTTCTAATAAACAACCCATCTAATCAAGTACGTGTTAATCAAAATAAGCTCATGCACAGAATGCGCTCAGGGGACGAAGTATTAGTTGAAGCATCAGATGTTGAACCTAGTATGGTTGATTTATATAGTGATAAAGATTTCTTTATTAGGTCACCTCGTTTTAAAACTAATTTTGAACCGGTAAATATTAAAATAGATGAACCACCTCAAAAGAAAGAACAAGGAGAAAGACCAGCTATTTTAGTCATTGGACCAATGCTTACCATGAGTTTAATGTCTCTTGGTATGCTTCTTCCAGTTGCTCAGCAACTGATGAATGGTCAAACAACGATGGCTAAAGCTTGGCCCCGTCTTTTAATGAGTGGTGGTATGCTTCTAGGTATGCTTTTATGGCCAATGCTTAATAGTAGATATGCTAAGAAGCAAGCTAAAATATATGAAGCAACTAGACAAAAGAAATATCGCCAATATATTGATTTTAAAGTAAAAAGAATTTCGGAACTTGGAGCAGCTGAAAAGTCGGCTCTAATCGATAATAATGTTTCACCTGATGACTGTGCTAAAATCATCTTGCAAAAGAATAGGCGGCTTTGGGAAAGAGATATTAATCATAATGACTTTATGCAGTTTAGACTTGGTGTTGGTAATGCCCCTTTATCTATAAATGTTGAAACACCGGGTGAAAAATTTAGCTTAGAAGATGACTCCTTAAAAAATTATTTATCAAGTACGGTTAAAAATCATAGTATTTTAGCTGGTGTTCCGATTATTGAAAGCTTTGTTAAGAAAAATATTATTGCTGTTGAAGGTAAAAGAGAACTAATTAAGAATTTTGTTAATAATATTTTAATTCAAGCGATGGCTTATCACTCTTATAAAGATTTAAAGATTATTCTTTTAACATCTGAATTATACGCTAATGACTGGCAGTTTATTAAAACCTTACCACATGCTTGGAGTGATGATAAGAAGACAAGATTTTTTGCAACTACGGCAGAAGAAATGAAAAATATTTCTTTCTATCTAGAACAAATAGTTAAAGCCCGTTTTGCTAAACCAGAAAGCGGTGAAAATAATCCAAAAGAAAGATTAGGAGAAAACGAAAAATATAAAGCTTTTGGTACTTACTACTTAATTATTACCGATAACTATAAAGTAGCAAGAAACCTTCAAGCAGTTGAAAATATTATAAGTCATGGTGGTAACTATGGGTTCTCCTTCTTAATCCTTGGAGATAACTTAAGTAATGCCCCTCCTGAATGTAAAGGATTTATCTCAATTGGTGAAAAGACATCAGGACTTTTTGAAAGTGAATTAATTGCTAATAAACAAAAAATCTTTAGTGTTGATAAATCAAGCTTTAATATGGAAAGCTGTGTTAATACGGTTGCTAATATACCAATTGAAATGGGTAAAGGAGAATATTCACTTCCTAATACTTTATCATTTTTACAAATGTATAAAGCAGGGATGATTGAACAGCTTAACCCCGTTAATAGATGGAAAAAGAATAATCCGGTTATTAGTTTATCAGCTCCAGTAGGTATTGGTACTAACGGAGAACTCTTTAAACTAGACCTTCATGAAAAATTCCATGGACCTCATGGCTTAGTTGCGGGGATGACAGGTTCTGGTAAATCAGAATGGATTATTTCCTATATTCTATCTATGGCATGTAACTTCCACCCGGATGAAGTACAATTCGTTTTAATTGACTATAAAGGTGGGGGACTAGCTGGAGCCTTTGAAAATAGAGAAACAGGTGTTAGACTTCCTCATTTAATTGGAACGATTACGAACCTTGATGTGTCTGAAATTAACAGATCTTTAGTATCTATTAACTCTGAGCTTAAAAGAAGGCAAGCAGCCTTTAATAAGGCCCGTGATAAACTAGGTGAAGGTACGATTGATATTTATAAGTATCAAAGATATTACAGAGAAGGAGCGCTTGACGAACCAATTAGTCACTTATTTATCATATCCGATGAATTTGCGGAGTTAAAAGCTCAACAACCAGAATTTATGGATGAGTTAATCTCAACAGCTCGTATTGGTCGTTCTCTTGGAGTTCACTTAATTCTAGCAACGCAAAAACCAAGTGGGGTTGTTAATGATCAAATTTGGTCGAACTCGAGATTTAGAATTTGTCTAAAAGTACAAGATGCATCGGACTCTAAAGAAATGATTAAAAGACCAGATGCCGCTGGACTTAAACAAGCCGGGCGTTTCTATTTGCAAGTTGGGTATGACGAATTCTTCGCCTTAGGACAATCAGCATGGACAGGAGCTCAGTATATTCCGTCTAGTAAGGTTGTTAAAACGATTGATGACTCTCTAGAATTTGTTGATCAAACAGGCAACGTTATTAAAACAGTTAATAATAGCCAAGAAGAAACTGCAAAGAAGAGTATGGGAGAAGAACTTCCTAATATTGTTAAATTCTTAACGGCCGTTGCTGATCATGAAAACGTCCATCCAAAGAGACTTTGGCTTGATCGCATACCTCAAGATATTTATATTGGAAATCTTCAAAAGAAATATAACTATAAACCAGTACCAGGTGAAATTATACCAGTTATTGGAGAATATGATATTCCAACGGAACAAAGACAAGATATCTTAACTCTTGATTTAAAGAAAGCTAGTAATATGTGGCTAGTTGGTCTAAGTAATAAGGATATGTTCTATAGAGCCTTAATCTTTTCAACGATGACTATAGCCTCTCCAGAAGATGTTAATATGTATATTTTAGACTTTGATACTGAAGCTTTAAGAATATTCCAAGAAGCTCCACAAGTTGGAGATGTCGTTGTAGCAACTGAAAAAGAAAAAGTTCAAAACTGGATGAGAATGCTTGATGAAGAAAAAGAAGCTCGTCGTAAGCTCTTAAAAGACTATAATGGTAGTTATGATTATTATCTAGAAAAATCTGGAAAGAAGTTACCACTTATCGTCTCAATGATTACAAGTTTTGAAAACTTTGTAGAAGCATTTCCTGATGCTGAAGATTGGTTTAGATCTTTTACGAGAGACTCAGTTAAGTTTGGTATTAAATTCTTAATTGGTAGTATTGCGGAAAACGGTGTTAGATCACAAATTAGACAAAACTTTAATACGAGATTTGTTTTAGACGTTAGTGATGTCTTTGATTACCGAAGTATACTTGGTATATCTAATAAGATTGTGCCATCAAGAGGAGCCGCTAGAGGAGTATGTGCTTTTGAAGATATTGGACTAGAGTTTCAAACAGCTCAGTTCTGTTTAAAAGACCAAATCAATGAATTTGTTGGTGAAATTATTACCAAATTAAAAGCCGCTTATAAAACGAAAGCTAAAAGAATTCCAGTTCTTCCTGATCTTATTACAGCAGATAATTTTGATAGAGTTACATATGATGCTTTCCCTCTTGGAATTTATACGGGAAGCTTGCATCCAGCTACTGTTAACTTAGGAGAAAACCCAAGCTTTATGATGTCATCAGATTATGCTGAACAATATAAACCACTTATTAAACCAATGGTTGATATAGCTACTAAAGGAGGATTTAAAGTCTTTGTCCTTGATCCAACGCGTTTAGTAGACTATGAAATGGATTCAAGTATTTATATGAACGGTAACTTTGCTCCCGTTATTGATGAACTTCAAATGACGGTTATGGAAGCTATGACTAAGCTTAAAAATAGTAATTATGATTTAAATGTGGTTAAAGATATGCCTAAATATCTCTTAATAATTAGAGGTGTAGCTGAAGTAGCTGCTGATATTGGTAATGAAAGAGCTTATGGCTTAGCGGAACTATTTAAACAAGGTGCAGAGTCAACGGTTCTTGGAACTATCTTAATGGAAACATCTGATTCCATTAAAGCTTTAAGATATGATGACCGTATCGCTAGTGCTATTACTAATAGGTCTGGAGCTTATGTTGGACCAGGAATTGATGCATCTTCATCATTTGCTGTTTCCGTTATGGATAGATCTTTAAGAGACATGATACCGTCTGATTATGGTTATATTGTTGATAAAGGAAGACCATTTAGACTTAAATATGCCGCTCTTAAGAAGGAGGATGAATAATGAATAAAGTTTTAGTTGTTTTAACTGTTCCGTCTATTGAAATGACTTTTGAAGCTTTCATCCCCATTAACAAGAGTATTAGTTCATTAATAGTTTTATTTAAAAAGGCTATTAATGAGCTAAGCGATGGCTATTTCCCCGTTGATCAAAACTTTATGCTCTACAATAAGGATGATGGTAAAGCTTATAATGCCGGGGATATCGTCTATGATACTAATATAAGAAACGGTACAAAACTAATTTTAAATTAGAAAGCCGTCTAATACTTGACAATACAATGAAATTTGTATGAAATATCTTGCATAAGAATTATAAATAAGTTATGATTATATTAAATAATATAGGAAGGATTATATGAAAGGTGAAAAAATGCCAAGAAATACATATAGCATAGCAAACAATCCAGAAATGATTAGTGTTCCAGGTACTTTTACTAGTATTACTAACAATAATTTATTAAATGGATTTGAATCAGCTTATGCTGGTGCTTCATCATCTGCTTTTGGTGCCTACGGAGGTTCAATAGGTGGTGGCACAACAATTAACTATAGTGATCAATCAGTAGAACTTGCAAATGAATTAGAAAAGGAAATCAATACTTTTTATCAAGAATCAATGACTAAATATAAACAATTCATTGCTACTTTAAGAGAAGAATGGGTTGGAGATGCCGCTGACATCTACTTTTCTAACATTGAAAAAATAATGAAATATTATGAAGAAGAAAAAGGCCAATGTTTAAATGTTGCTAAAGCTATCAAAGATGGTATCCAAAGTCTTACAGATACTACTCAAGATGCAACAGCAGCTATTGGTAATTTACCAGGAGGTAACTAGAATATGAGAGGTCAATTTAAAGTAAATACAGTTACATTAACTCAAGAACAAGAAAAAGCTCGTGTAGAATTACTAGAAGCTTTAACTACTCACTTGAATAATGTTGTTAGAATTACTCCAGATTTAGCTGCAACATTTGGTACAGGAGACATCAGTGTAGCTGTTCGTTCATTTACAGATTATCAACAAGTTATTACAGCATTAAGAGATTACTTAGATAAACATTTAATCGCTCTTAATGAATATGCTAAATCAACTCAAGAAACTGATACTAATGTAGCAAAAGGACTAGGTACAGTACTTGATAACAAGTATGGTGGAGGAGCTGCTAGAGGTGGTGCTGCAACGGCAACTGCTGCAGTAACATTCCTTAAACCAGATAATACACCTAAACCAGAACCTGATAAGAAAGAAGAAACTCCAGGTAAGGGTGATGAAGACGATAAAGACAAAATCTCTAAAGAACAATACGAAAAAGATTTAAAAAACAAAGATGATGAATTAGCAAAACAAAAAGATCAATACGAAAAAGACCGTGAAAAATGGTTCAAAGAACGTGATGAACTTCGTGATAAAATAAGTAAAAATAAAAATACTGGCAAAGGTAGCGGTTCAGATATTGGTCAAGTAGGGCCAATTGAATATAAACCAAATCAAGGACAACGACAAGAAGTTCACGTTACTCCAGGAACAACAGGAACTACTCCGACAGTTACTACAACTGGAAGAAGCTTTGAAGGCGGATCAACAGGTGGTTCATTAGGTGGACTTGGTAAAGGTAGAGAAGCTAGTCCAAGTACAGGACTTGAAGCTTTTGATAGCGCACTAAAAGCTGAAAATTTACCAGAAGTATCAGAAGAAATACCAGAAATTCCAGTTCAACCAGAAATTGGCGCTAGCGTTTCAGATAGCACAATTCCAGGAAACCTTGGAAGTAATAAGACACTTAAAGGCGGATTATTAGCTGCTGGTGTTGGAGCTGCCGCTGCAGGAGCTGCTGCATACTCTAACTATAAAAAGAACAAAGAAAATGAAGAACTAGATGTAGATTATAGCGAAAATAATGAAAATGGACTTGACAACCAAGATGATATTTTTGTAAATAGCGATTCGCAAAATTTTGACAGTCAAGACTATTATTGGTAAGATAAAAATATAATATATAGGAGGATATAAAATATGGCAGGAATGGGTGCTGGAATGAGCTATGGCCAAGCTATGGCTGAAATCGGTCAAATAAGAATGAAATTTGACGCTGTTATAAGTGTAGCTCAACAAATGCAAAGAAAAGCAGCTGAACTTAATAATGCTGGTCAAAGATTAAAAGCCGCAAAAGATAGAGTTTGTGGAAGTGAATGGATTGGAATTGATGCTGATGCATTCTCAAATAAAGTAGATGGATTAGTTGGTGATGCAGGTCGAGCAGGTTCTGTTTTATACCATGCTGATGCTTTACAAAAAGCTGGACAAAGTCTAGAAAGAGCTGCAATGGAAACTAGAACTAACCAAGAAAACCAAGTAAGAAGATTGGCACAAATTTAAGGAGGGAATAAGTGAATAGTCAAAGTAAATTTAATATTTCAACAAATAATGAATTATTAAAAAATATTTATAATTCAGCAGAAGAAGTTAACAATGTTTTAACTGAATATCAAAACCTTGTTAGTGAAGCTAACTCATTACTTTCTGGAGAACTTACTGCTCAACTTAATAAGTGTCGTGAAGCTGTAAGTAGTACTCAAAAGAACTTAAGTAGTGTATTTGAACAATATGGACAAACATTACAAAGAGTTATTGAAAGTAGACAAAGTACAGATACTGCTGCTGGTTCAACTACTCAAAGTGCTGTTGATTCAGCTGTACAAGGACCAAACTTTAGATAAAAATAATTCTTCGGAATTATTTTTTTTTAGGAGGAAAAATGACCCCACATATAAAGGCAAATAAAGGTGATATAGCAAGTATTGTTATTATGCCAGGAGATCCTTTAAGAGCTAAAAAAATGACCGAAACATTCTTAAGTGATTACCATCTAGTAAGTAGTGTTCGCGGAATGCTAGCCTATACCGGTTTTTATCAAGGAAAAAGGGTAACTATTATGGCATCAGGTATGGGTATTCCTAGTATGGGAATATATGCTCATGAATTATTTAGTTTTTATGATGTTAAATATATTATCAGAGTCGGATCAATGGGAGCTTATACAAAAGATTTAAATCTTTATGATTTAGTTTTAGCAACAAGTGCGTACTCAATGTCGACCTTTGCTAAGGAATATGCTTCTTTTGATAAGCCTGTAATTGAAGGGAGCCCTTTCTTAAGTCAAAAGATTATGGAAGTTGCTAGTAAACTTAAAAAGCCCATTAAAAGTGGCACTATTCACTCTTCAAGTGTTTTCTATAGTAATTATAATCCAGATATTATGTACAAGGAACATCATTTATTAGGTGTTGAAATGGAATCGTTTGCGCTTTTTACAGTAGCTAAAAAATTCGGTAAAGAAGCCGCTTGTTTATTAACGGTTTCTGATAATCTTATAACGAAAGATGAAACAACATCTGTTGAAAGACAAAATCATTTTACAGACATGTTTTATCTAGCCCTTGAAGTGTCAAAAGAATTAAGTTAAATCTTAATTCTTTTTTTTCGTGTGCTATAATTAATATACTAGGAGTAAAAGATGGATTATAGGAATATTGATACTAAAGAAGTTTTAAATCAAGCTAATAATATGATAGATGACGCTAATGTTTTACTATCTAGTATTAGAAATTATCAAGTAATTATTAATGAAATCTTATCGCATATTGATAGTGATATTAATAAAACTATTAGTATTAAAGGAGAGAGTCTACTTGATGAATTAGAGGTTGTTTATCAAAATGTTTTAAAGACAGCTGAGATTCTAAAAGATCAGGTAAGTATTATTCTAGAAACGGATGAAGAAGCTAGTAAGATGCTTAAAGATGTTTTTGATATGTATAGTGAAGGGTTAGGTGGCATGTGAAATCAAGTTCTATATATAGTGATATAAGAGATTATAAACAATTGCTTCGTGATTTAAGTGAAACAGAAGCATATCTTGGAAGTAGTGAAGATTATATGAATGAAGCTAAGTATACGGTTAATTCTAGTTATACCATCGATTATGCTTCTCCTTATGAAGAAGAGTTTAATCATATTATAGGTAAAATTAATAGTATTAGAGCAAAACTTAATGGACCAGTCAGGAGCTCTATTTATAGGTCCATAGATAAGTTAGAAAGTGAGTATGATGAAGCCATTGAAAGGGAAAAGAATGACAAAGATTTTTATTGATACAGGTAAAGTAGCAGATTTAACTCTTGACCTTGATAAACAAACTAATGAATTTTATAGTGCTTTTAATAGCTTTGTTAAAAGAAGTAAAATGATTAGCTGGGAAGGGATAGATGCTGATGCCTATGCTGAAATAATTAAATCACAGGAACCTGATATTAAAAATATTTATCAAGATATGCAAGATTTTAATAAAGCAATTAGAGAGCTAGCTCTTGATATTGATAGAGTTAATAGCCGGGTAAGGAGTCGAAATGGCGGTCGTTGATTATAATGGAAATGATATAAATAATACTTTAGCTTCTCTTGACAGAGCAACGGCTAATCTAAATAGAGCGATTAGTTCCATATATTATACTTTTATCCCTGCTGATTGTAGTAATTATTATTATCTAAGAAATTTAGATAAAGAAATCTCTGATATTATTAGAGAAGTTGAATCGATGTCTAATGAAATAAATGAGTTAATGCGGGAATATGATGATTTATATTCAAGTACTCTAAATAAGGTTGATAATCTCCATGTAACTGAGGTTAAACCACTTGATTATAATGCATAATTTGAATTTATAATTAGAAAATGGTAATATATTTAGTGAGGAATTTTATGAAGAAAACACTTAATATATTATTTTTCTTTGCCATAATTTTCTTAATAACTGGATATAGTAAAGCTGAAGAAAATTATTTAGAAGATTTAATTAAAGATAAAGAAATTAAAGTCGTTATATATGATGGTATGTCGTCTCTTGAAGCCACTAATCACTTTGAAAGTAAGATGAATGGTTATCTTGATGGCTACGGAGCTTATTTTTTTAATAAAGCTTATAACCTTGGAGTAGATCCTTATATGAGTCTTGCTATTATGATGCATGAAACGGGATGCAAATGGACTTGTAGTTATATCGCGAGAAATTGTAATAATTTTGGCGGGATGAAAGGAAGAGGATGTGGTTCTTACCAAAGATTTAACTCGAAAGAAGAGGGAATTGATGCCTTTTTAAGTAATTTAAAATATAATTACATCGATAAAGGACTAACAACACCGGAATCTATTAATACTAAATATGCGGAAAATAAAGCATGGCATATAACTATAAAGAGATATATGGAGGAACTTAAGAAATGATTCCTCTTTTTGTTATTAAAAGAAATGGTTATAAAGTTGACTTTGATAAAGCAAAGATTGCTCTAGCTATTAAAAAAGGCTTTGATTCTGTTTATGAAGAATATGATGAAAAAAAGGTTAGAGATGTTCTTGAAGCTGTGCTTAAAAAGATTAGTGAAACTAAAGACGATAAGATTAAAATTGAACTTATCCAGGATTATATTGAAGAAGTTTTAAAAAAGAGTGATAAGGAAGTATATAAGTCTTTTAGTGAGTATAGAGAAAAACGAAAACAAGCCAGGGAAATTCTTTTAGATGATAAGAAGTCAAAGAACTTTCTTAAAAATATTGAAAATATTACTTTTAAAGATAATAAAGAAGCAACATCACTTTTAACTACTAAATATGCCTATGCGATTATGGACCTCATATCCCATTCTTATCTGATTAAAAAGAAATATCTAAAATATTTAGAAGATGCTTCTTACTTTCTAGATACAAGTTCTAATTATTTAAGCTCTTTTATGCTTAATTTAGGACTAGATTATGAAAGAATAATAAATAATGCACCTATTAGAGAAAAGCTTGATATTAAGCCTCTAAAAGGCGTTAAAGGGCTTCTGGATAATCTTTATTATTTAATATCAAAAATTGATAAAGATTTAAAAGGAGAGATAGTTATCCTTTCACTAGATGAATTAATGTATAAAGCATGCCTAGAAGATTTAGATACTTTCTATAATAAATATTTAAATATTTTAATAAGTTATGAAGAATTAGATAGTTTTATTGATATTAATAAAATAGATAAATATAAAGATCATAACAAAATAGCTACTATTATAAAGAAAGCTCATGACTTAGCTAAAGAAGAAGCTATGAAAAAGATGCTTAAAGATTATAAAGCTTTTATCTCTTTAATTAAGAAGACTATGCCTTTTGAGCATATTACTTTATCTTTTAAAGGCTCTAGTATGACAAGTCTCTTATATAAAGAAACTAGAGGAATAAAAGTTATTTTAACAAAAGAAGCTCTTTTAAATATATCTAAATTTCATGCTGATACTTATATTAGTTATAAGGGTGAAAACTATACATCTAAGGGCTTTTATATCTATCACAACTATCTTGATAGTAATAAGAAGAGCTTTAAAAGTAGGTCCGTGCTAGCTAATTTAAATATTAATTTAAATAGAGCCTTACTTAAAGAAGGAGACACTTTTGATAATATTAATGATTTACTAGAAGCTTCGTTTAGTTTTCTAAATGATTATTATGACTATTTATGTAAGAAGTATGCTTCTAACGCCCCATTCTTAATGCAAGGGGTTTATCTTGATTCTGAGCGTCTTAAAAAAGAAGATATGCTAAGGCGTAGTATTAAACAGGGCGTTCTTGGGATAAGTTTAGTAGGTATAGATAACTTGTACCAAAAGAATAAAAGTTTAACGAAGAAAGTTTTAGATCTTGTTAACACATATGTTGATAATTATAAAAAAGAAGGATTAACGATTTTATTAAATGGAAACACTTCTAAAAATAATTTTAAAGAGATGGATTTAATGATTTATGGAGAGCGAAAAGGTATTACAGATAAACCTTATACTGCTTTAACCGATATTAGTCTTATGAATAAATATTATTTAGGGGGATATCTAGTAGCTTCTACTATTAAAGAAGCAGAACTTAATAATTATAATTTTATTAAATTAATTAATGTGGTAGAATAATTATAGTAAAAGGGGCTATATGAATATATCCATAAGAGTAGAAAATAACATGCTTATTTTTGATTATGCTGAAGATATAGAGATACTAAATATCAATAACACCAATATTATTGATGTTGATTCTCTATCTTTTAGTATGGAATATATTAGAAATAACCCCATACTTATTAAGCATTTTTTATCAATATTAGTTTTAAAATATCATGTGGAAGATGTCTTATTTAAAGTTAATGACCTTGCTAAAGATTTTATCCCGTTAATTGATGAATTAAAGGTAAGAGAAGTTACTCTTCTTGAAAATAAAGCGATTAACTATGATATTTATAAATTATTAAGTGAAACGGCATATATTACTATTATTAATGTTTATTTAATGCAGCCCTATATGTTTGATGCTCTAACTAATAGATTTAATAAGCTCGTTAGAACTCAAGTCGTTTTAGAGTTAACCTCATCTTTAGCAAAAGATAATAAATTTTTATCCTATTCGGATATTTATTATAAAAAGAATCTTTATATTAAGAAACTCTTTAAAAGACAAGATTATGTTGATTTAGATGACTTCTTAAATGTTAATAGGCATCTAGAAAATATTTATATTTATAAATTTGATCTAGATATGCTTAATGAACTAGTTCATTTAATTAAGAAATATAATAAGAGAAATATTAATATTATTTTTTCTTATAGTAAGAATTATGAACTTAATCGAATTAATAGTTTTAAAGAGCAGAATAAAGCTCTATATATGAATAGAGATATTCATATTGATTATAAATATAAAATTAATAGTCCTAAAGATTATTATAAAAGAAATTATGTGAAGAATATTATGCAGATATCAATGCTTCTTTTAATTAGCTTATTACTTTTACTTATCTTAATCTATGTAGCTAAAAATGCTATTGATAAAAAGAAAACGATAGATAATTTAAATAGTTTAGATTCGATTAAAGATAATTATTTAGCTTTAAAAGATGTTAATAAAGATTATATTGGCTGGTTAAATGTTAATAATACAAGTCTTAATGCTCCTGTATTAAAGTATCGAAATGGGTATTATAATGAACGTAACTTTTATAAAACTAAGAACTTTAATGGCTGGATTACTTCCATGAAGATGGCAGGAGATGAACTCATAACTGTATCTTTAGATAACGTCCTTGCTGAAGGCTTAAAAGACACACTTAATAAAGAATGGTATACTCTAAATCAAAATCATATTATAACTTATAAAAAAGAACTTGAAGAAACTTATGAAATAGTATCTTTATATGAAAGTACATCTTTATCTTTTACAAGAAGTGATATACTAAAGAAAAGTATTTATAATTTTAAAACTAGTTTTAATGAAAAAGATAATCTCTTAACGATAAGAGCTTGTAGTAAGAAGTGTATCTTTATTCATAGCAGGAGGGTTAAATGACAATTGAAACAGTACTTTTAATTATATTAATTATTCTAATGATGTTTTTAATCTTTATAGAGGTAAGTAAAAAAGATAATGATGATATTAAAGACTTAATCGAGCGTCTAGGAAGATTAGAACTTAATCTTAACAAGGATATGACCGAGTTTAAAGGAACTTTATCTAAAAACTTAAGTGAAGACTTTGATAAGTTAAATCTTAATGTTGAAAGAAGGCTACTTGCAATTGATGAAAGAGTTAATAATAAGCTAGAAGAAAACTTTGCTAAATCTAATAAATTATTTATTAATATTACAAGTCGGCTAGCGACAATAGATGAAGCCCAAAAGAAGATTGATTCCTTATCAACCGATATTGTTTCGCTTCAAGGTGTTTTAACGGATAAAAAGAGCCGCGGTATCTTTGGTGAAGTTAATTTAAGACAAATCTTATCTTCTGTCTTTGGTGAAAAGAACGATAATCTTTATAAAATGCAATATACTTTAAGTACGGGAGTGATAGTCGATGCCATGCTTTTTGCACCAAGTCCTCTTGGAAAGATTGGTATTGACTCGAAGTTTCCGCTTGAAAACTATCAAAGAATGGTTGATAAGAGTTTAAGTAATCTAGAAAGAGAAAGAGCTGCTAAAGACTTTAAAACAGATTTTAAAAAGCATATTAATGCTATTAAAGAAAAGTATATTATACCTGGTGAAACATCTGATCAAGCGATTATGTTTTTACCAGCCGAAGCGATTTTTGCCGAAGTTAATGCTTATCATCCTGATTTACTGGAATATGGCGCTAAAAATAAAGTTTGGATAACTTCTCCAACAACTTTGATGTCCACGCTGACTGTTATTCAAATGATTGTTAAAAATATTGAAAGAGATAAATATACATCGATTATTCATAAACAGTTAAATATTCTAGGCGTAGACTTTAGACGTTATAAAGAAAGATGGGAAAAATTATGTAGATCAATCACTACTGTTACGAAAGACGTTAATGAAATTAATATCACAACCGGTAAGATTAGTGATAACTTTGATAAGATTTATCAAGTAGAAATCAAAGACAAGATAGAAGATAATAATACCCCAGATTTATTAGGATAAATTTGCGATAGACTCATTAATTTGACAATACTTTACATTTATGCTATAATACTAGCCATTACGGGGGTAATATGTATAAAGTAGAGATTAAAGATACGGAGGGGAGACTCAAAAATACTGTTCTTTTAAGACTTCCTATTAATTTATATGAAACACGTATTAAAAAGAATACTTTTCGTAAGAAATTTACTTTTGCTCGCAAGATAAGTATAGTTGATAAGCCTAGAACGATAAGTATTAAATACAAACCAAAGTATAAAAAACATAAAAATATTAAAAATAATATGGATGTTTTAAATGAATATATTAATATTTATAAAGAACCTCTTCATAAAGATTTAAGTCTTATGGATAAGAGTAAAGCTAAGAATATTGAGTTAAGTAACCAAATTGTATACGGAAAATAACACTAGTAAAAACTAGTGTTTTTCAGAGTGTAGACAAACCCCTACTTTTTAAGAAAGGGGTTTTCTTATAATTATTTTTTTAAAATAAATATTAATATTTTTTGCAAAATTCACAAAA
>QWCB01002613.1_pt1 | contig 14799 bp, 13 predicted proteins | sample 1972511 | NCBI WGS metagenome assembly QWCB01 (sample SAMN09866719, study PRJNA288562) | Human gut metagenome isolate term5_stool, whole genome shotgun sequencing... | isolation source: gut | host: Homo sapiens | place: USA: California
GGTTTGACCGTCCCTCAACTACCTTGAAACCATCGTATGATACACCACTGAGTGCCTGACGCAGAGCATATTCTTTGACGTCCGTTACCCAGGATACAAGCTCGTCCGCTTTTGCAAGGATAGTGGCAATCTCTATATCGTCAAGGGTTGCAGGCGGTTCAAAATCGTAACGAGCGAGAGCAAGATTATATTCTGCAAGTTTTCGACAGGTCGCTCTGACCTTGCAGAAGCGACAATGTTCACCTGCTTTGAAATCTCCCTTGCCATTTGCGGCAAGCTGCGCTGTCGGAGCGAGAACCTCATTTGCCCAACGGAGCAGTTCTTCCTTGGAAATGGCATACTCGCTGATGTTGTCACGCCTTGGCTGGAATATTGCCATGCTCACTGCGGAGATGTCATATATTCCGTCAAACAGTTCAAGAGCGCCGAGAGCATACAACATCATCTGCGGATTATTCTCTGCGAGGACTTCCACGCCCTTGCCATACTTGAAATCTATAACAGAAAGTGTACCGTCAGCCACGATGACGCAGTCACCTGTGCCAAAACCCTCCGGAACCCACCGAGAGAAATCCAGTTTCTGTTCGATAAGGACGATGGGGTCATTGCAGGCTAATTTTGCTTTCTCGACCTGCTCATAAGCGTATGTAGCGTACTCGACAGCGCAGCGCTCCATCTCCTCGTTGTAGTAGGTGAGGTTTTCTGTTGGGTCGGTGGTTTCTCTGCCGAGTACCGCGCGTTTTGACCGTCAGGATGCCGCCTACCGCGAGAAGGTGTTGCCTTCGGCGGTGCGCAACCGCTTGAGCCTCGAAGCGGCGACCACTTTCGGGTGGGAACGCTACGTCGGATTGGATGGTGTTGCCTTAGGCATTGATCGCTTCGGTTTGTCTGCTCCGGCGGAGGAAGTACTGCGTGAATTGGGTATAACTACGCAAGCGGTGGTCAAGGCATACCGCGACACGTTCACACGATAAGTCGCAGCCTCGCCGAAGGGCGAGGCTTTTACGTAGGAAAGAGGAAAACATGTCCGCATTACTGGAACTGAAAAACTTACATGTTGGTGTTGATCAGAGCGACATTTTGAAGGGCATCGACTTAACCATTAACCCGGGCGAAATTCATGTCGTGATGGGACCAAACGGTGCCGGAAAATCGACGCTTGCCAACGCCATCATGGCGCACCCCCATTATCACGTACATCAAGGGGATATTCTTTTTGAGGGCGAGAGCATTCTCGAAAATAGCGCGGATGAACGCGCCCGAAAGGGCATCTTTTTGAGCTTTCAAACGCCGCAGGAAGTGCCTGGCGTAAGCGTCGAGGATTTTCTGCGCACGGCGAAAGGGCAGCGCGACGGAAAAACGCCATCGGTTCTGAAATTCAAGAAAGTGCTCGCAGAAAAGATGGAAGAACTGTCTATGGCACCGGAATATGCAGAACGCTATTTGAATGTCGGCTTCTCCGGAGGCGAAAAGAAAAAGACGGAAATTTTGCAGATGCAGGTGTTGGATCCAAAACTGATTCTGTTGGACGAAACCGACTCCGGCTTGGACGTGGACGCTGTGCGCATTGTCAGTCGGGGTGTCGCCGATTTTCTGGATGATTCCAAGGCGTGCCTCATCATTACGCATATCAGCGGTATTTTGGAATATCTGCATCCGGATTTTGTGCATGTGGTGATTGACGGCAGAGTCGTGAAGAACGGCGGCGCAGAATTAGCAGACCGAATTAACCGAGAAGGATACGAATGGATTCGCCGTGAGATGACCGAGGAGGTCACCGATGAACAGAAATGACGACGCCGCGCTGCGCCATGCGCGGCGAAAAGCGGAACGGGAAGCGCGTCTGGCGGCCGGTGAATTTCAGGCGGCGGAAAAATCTGACGTTAAGGAGCTTCCGCGCGGCGTATACGATCAGAAGAATGCGTTTGAGTACGATGTAAAGGTAGAGAACGGCTTGACGGAGGATATTATCCGCGAAATATCCGCCAATAAAGAGGAGCCGTCCTGGATGTTAGACAAGCGCCTCGAAGCACTGGAGATTTTTAACGCCTCAGAGAATCCGAATTGGGGACCGGATTTGCACGCGGTCGATATGAACCGGATTTCGACGTATGTGCGTCCCAAAGCACAAATGGCAAGAGATTGGCAGAATGTGCCGGACGAGATCCGCGACACCTTTACCAAGTTAGGCATTCCCGAAGCGGAGTTAGAGTCGCTTGCCGGCGTGGGCGCACAGTATGATTCCGAAGTGGTTTACCACAATATGCGCAGTTATCTTTCGGAACAGGGGGTAGTGTATACCGACTTTGAATCGGCGGTGCGCGAGTATCCCGATATTATTAAAGCGCATTTCGGAAAACTCATTACGCCGCGTCTACACCGCTATGCCGCGTTGCATTATGCCGTGTGGTCGGGCGGATCGTTTGTCTATGTGCCGAAGGGCGTGGACGTGGATATTCCGCTGCAAAGTTATTTTCGTCTGAATGCGCCCGGAGCAGGGCAATTTGAACATACGCTCATTCTGGTCGAAGAGGGTGGATCGGTGCATTTTATCGAAGGCTGCTCCGCGCCAAAATACAATACGTTAAATCTCCATGCCGGCGCGGTTGAACTGTATGTCAAAGAAAATGCGCATCTGCGCTATTCCACGATTGAAAACTGGTCGCGGAACATGTATAACCTCAACACAAAACGAGCGCGGGTGGAAAAGGGTGGTTCCATTGAATGGGTTTCCGGGTCGTTCGGTTCGGCTTGTTCCATGCTCTATCCGTCGAGTCTCTTAGTCGGGGAAGGCGCACGCAGCGAGTTTACCGGCATCACTTTTGCCGGCAAGGGACAATATCTCGACACCGGCGCACAAGTGATGCATTATGCGCCGAATACCTATTCTACGATAAACTCCAAATCCATCTCCAAGTCCGGCGGTGTCGCCATCTATCGCGGTACGGTGGATGTCAACGAAAAAGCAAAAGGGTCGAAATGTTCGGTTTCCTGTGAATCGCTTATGTTGGACGCAGAAAGCCGTTCGGACACCATCCCTGCCATTCGCATCGCTACCGATGACGTGGATTTAGGGCATGAAGCGAAAATCGGGCGCATCGATGAAACAGCTATCTTTTACCTGATGAGTCGCGGCATTCCCGAAGAAGAGGCGAAAGCCATGATTGTGCGTGGCTTCGCTGAACCGATTGCGAAAGAGCTGCCGATGGAATATGCAGTAGAAATGAACAATCTGATCACTTTGGAACTGAAAGGAGCGATCGGATGAGCGTTCTTCATACGGAAGAGATACGAAAAACCAATATTCAACAAGATCGGGGAAGCGAGCTGCCCGCAAGAACTTGTCGGTGGCTCAAAGTCAACGATGTTCCGACCCAGATAGAAGAGTATCCGAAAACGGTTCCTTTTGAAGGCGTAACGACCGAAGGACTTACCGACGTGCAGCGTACAGAAGGAAAAGTCCAAGAGCAGAGCGGTGTCGATTTCGGCAACGTGGGACACGATGCACAGGGTATTTCCGAAGCCGTAGCAGCAAAAAATGCCCAGGAAGCGAACGTATTCTATTCGTGGGCAGTAGAAGATGGCGCAGTGCAAACCCTGCATTTTGCTCTATCGAAAGAAAATCCGGTTCTGCAGGATCGGCTGCAGCTGCGCGTACCGTGCGGACATTGCGCAACGGTCGTGTTGGACGTAAAAAGCGACGAGAATACCGAGGTTGCCCGAAACGGTATGCTGGATATTGCGGTGGAAGAGGATGCCGATTTACAGCTTGTGCTAATTAATCGACTCAATAGTAACGCCATAAGCAATCAGCGTGTTGCCTTTACGGTAGCCGATGGCGGAAACCTTCGGGTTGCCCATGTAGAATTGGGCGGCGCACGAACGAATTATCATCTGTCCGGTGATCTGTTAGGTGTGGAAGCGAAGATGGAAGAGTATGTCGCCTACCTCGCCCAAGAGCAGGAGAAGATCGATCTTTTCTACCATGTCCGTTTTCATGGTTTGTATACCGAAGGGGTAATTCGCGCAGATGGAGCGCTCCTTGATCAGGCGTACAAGTCTTTCCGCGGAACGTTGGACTTTTTAGAAGGTGCGCGCGGCGCGGTAGGCGACGAAGAAGAGGTCACGGTTTTGATGAGCGACGAAGCGCATTCGGTCGCGGTGCCGGTTCTCCTGTGCCACGAAGACGCTGTCGAAGGAAATCATGCAACTTCCGCCGGACGTGTCGATGAAGAGATGCTTTTCTATCTCATGAGCCGCGGATTGAGTCGAAGCGAAGCGGAAGGGATGATTGTAGAATCGCGCATGGCAGAGACGTTGGATCGTCTCCCCGATCCGGTTTTGAAGGAGAATATTCGACAGGCGATTCATGAGCGTTTGATAACGAGAAAGAGATAGGAATGAACGAACAGCAACGACAACTTTTGCGCCATCCGCATTTTTCGCTCGATACGGTGCGCCGCGATTTTCCGTATTTGGACGAAGAAAAGCCCGTCATCTATTTGGATAACGCGGCGACAACCCAACGTCCCCGTCCGGTTTTGGAACGGATGGAACAGTTTTATGCGTACGAAAACGCAAACCCTCTGCGCGGTAATCATCGACTGTCGCTTTACGCTACGCAAGCGTATGAGAAGGCGCGTGAACATGTTGCGCGCTTTATCGGCGCTAAGCGTTCCAAAGAGATTATTTTTACGCGCAATGCGACCGAATCGCTCAACCTTATTGCGTATGATTATGCACTTCGCATCTTAAAGCCGGGCGATGAAGTGTTGATCACCCGCATGGAACACCATTCCAACTGCGTCAACTGGCAGTTTGCCTGTCAACAATCCGGCGCTACCCTGCGTTATATCGAGCTGGGCGAAGATTTTCAGCTGGATGAAGCGGACTTTGAAGCGAAGCTAAGCGAGAAGACCAAAGTATTGGCATTTAGCGCCGCTTCCAACGTTATTGCCACCCTTCCGCCGGTGAAGGCGATGATTGCTAAGGCACATGCCGTCGGCGCTGTCGTCGTGGTGGACGGCGCACAGTATGCACCGCACAGCCCTGTGGATGTGACAGATTGGGACTGCGACTTTTTTGCCTTTTCGGGACATAAAATGGGCTCTCCCTTTGGGATTGGCGTTCTGTATGGAAAAGAATCGCTCCTGGAGGCGATGTCGCCGTTTTTGTACGGTGGGGAAATGATCGAGTACGTCGAGGACATGTCCTCCACTTTTGCCGAATTGCCTTATAAATTTGAAGCAGGTACCATGAACGTCGGAGGCGCAGTGGGACTGGATGCGGCAATAACCTATCTCGAAACGATTGGCATGGAGAATATCGAAACCTATGAAAAGGCGTTAGCGGCGTATCTTGCTGAGCAACTGGAACATCTCGGCGGTGTAAGCATCTATCGTCCCCGACACCATGATTGCGGCACGATGGTCGCCTTTAATCTGAATGGCGTACATCCGCATGATGTGTCCACGATTATGGATGCCTCAGACGTTGCCATTCGTTCCGGTCATCACTGCACGCAGCCGCTGCATCGCGGCTTGCATATCAGTGCCAGCTGCCGCGCCAGCGTCGCCTTTTATAACACGGTTGACGAGGTGGATGCGTTTATCGAAGCCATCGAGGAGGTGCGCCGTATAATGGGCGTTCCGGCGACCAAAACGCAAACGCCGTACAGTGAGGAACTTTAACATGGATATGAAACAAATCTACACGCAAATCGTCATGGAACATGCCCGCGCGTCGGCGCATCGCCATGATTTAGCGGAGGCAACAGCAAGTGAACGCGGTCATAATCCGAGCTGCGGAGACGATATTACCCTGCATATCAAACGGGAAGAGAATCGCATTGAAGAGCTCTCTTTTACCGGACACGGCTGCGCTATCAGTCAGGCATCGACATCTCTTCTTTGCGAATTGGTCGAAGGAAAAACCGTGGAGGAAGCAAAAGATGCCATTGAAACGTTTTTAGCGATGATTCAGGGCGAAGAACAGGATGACGAGATTCTGGAAGAACAACTGGGTGACGCCGTCGCCTTAAAAGATATTTCACATATGCCCCAGCGCGTGAAATGCGCTGTTTTGGCATGGCGCACATTACGTGATATGTTGGAAAAGGAGAAAGAAGGAGAATGATGAAGAGGCAAACAAAGATAGGCATTCTGTGTCTCGCACTGCTCTTTGCGTTGAGTGCGTGTGGGAAGTCGCCGAATCCGGAAAGCAGCGCGAGTGAAAGCTCCTTACAAGTAGAGGCATCGGTAGTATCCTCGATGGAGGAAAGCGAAAGCGCCTCGCAGGAAGAGAGCATTTCTGACAGCGCAGAAGAATCCTCCGAGGAATTGACGGAAGAACAGAAAACGTATGAGAAGATTATTGCGACGTATCCTGCCATCACCATGCAGGATGTCAAGGACGCCATCGAAAGCAAGAAAGAGCTGCTTTTTTACGCCGGACGAGTCACCTGCCCTTACTGTGTAAAGTTTACGCCGACGATGCAGAAGATTGTCCGCGACAACGAGTTAGCTCTTTCGGCGCTGGATACGATAAAGGATCCGACTTTTCTTGATTTTGCTGACAAACACGGTATTGAGTACATTCCGGCGTTAATCTATGTGAAGGACGGAGAGGTGCATCCTGTAAAAATGAACGATCCGTATCCTCGCGCAGAGGTCGAAGAGGCGCTAAAAGAAGTAGGTGTTTCCCTAAAATGAATTTTCATTCATCGCGATGATTGATATTGCGCTTGAGTAGAAACGGAGAATGGGTTATAATTACGGAAATTGCGGAACGTTTTCAAAGAGAACCTTTTTCTTTGAAGGCGAGGAATCGGCGAATTTCGGTCGTCTTCAGTGCTTTCAAGACGGCAACCGCAGTTAAAGTCGTACTGTTGTAGGAAAGAAGAACCGGTAACCAAGGAGAGTAGGAGGAGAAAGATGAACAGCAAGAAATTTGCTGCCCTGGGTTTGGCCCTGTTATTGGGTTTAACCTCATGCGGAGCTCCGGCCAACAATGATTCACAAGCCGGCGGTGATGCTTCGGCAAGTGACACCTCGGGCGCAGGACAGACAGGAGAAGCGTTGGAATCGGCGGATAAGGAAATTACCTTGCCGACTGACCGCGAAGTGCAGACGCTGGACTACGTCGTTACAGCGCTTGCCACCGACCATGAAATTAATGCGAACTTGGTAGATGGTCTTATGGAGACAGACCATTATGGCAAATTACAGAACGCATTGGCGGAATCGGTTGAACCGAACGAAGACTTTAGTGTTTGGACTTTTAAGATTCGTCCGGGCGTTAAATGGGTCACCAACCAGGGCGAAGAATTTGCCGAAGTAAAGGCGGAAGACTTTGTAACCGGTGTTCGTCATGGCGCAGAATTCGCCTCTGCAACAGGAGATCTGTTAACGGGGTTGATTGATGGTTATTCCGATTATCTGAAGAGTGATTTCAGCGACGCTGCTTGGGAAAAGGTCGGTGTCAAAGCGCTGGATGACTACACGGTACAGTTCACTATGCAAAAAGGCGAAGATGGCAAGTCGATGTCGATTCCATATTTTCACTCTCTGACGACCTATACCGTTCTCTATCCGATTAACAAGGAATACCTTGAATCCAAAGGAAACGGCTGCAAACTCGGTGCGCCGAACAAAAAGGACTGCAAATTCGGTTCTAAGGAATTGGATTCGATTTTGTATAACGGACCGTTCATCCTGAGCGAGAATGTCGAGAAGTCCAAAGCGGTTTTGGTCAAGAATGAAGACTACTGGGATGCCGAACATGTTTACCTCGATAAGGTTACTCGTATTTTTGACGCTGGACAGGATCCCTATTCGACGATTAACGGCTTTGAAAAAGGCGTTTACTATTCGGCTGCGCTGAATCCGTCATGGGAGAATTTTGCGGATTATGCGAAAAAATATGAAGGAAAGACATCCTATTCGCTGCCGAATTCGTCGGTCTTTGGAATCGTGTTCAATTTTAATCGCAAGTCCTTTGAGCATACCAATTATGCGACAGACAAAGCAATGGCGGAAGCTACGCATAATGCGATCTTGAATGAGAATTTCCGTAAAGCGCTGCGCGCGGCGTACGATGTGAAGTCCTATTTGGGTGTCGGTATGCCGGAAGATTTAGCTATCGGAAGTATGCGCAACATCAACAATGTTGCCGAAGCGGCTGAGACTTCAGACGGAAAGAACTATTACGATTTGGTCAATGAAGCTTACAATAAAGACACGGGTGAAAACCGCAACCTGAACGATGGACAGGCTCCTTTCTATAGCAAGGAAGAGGCTATGAAATACATCGAAGCGGCGAAAGCAGAAGGCGTACAGTTCCCGATTCACTTGGATGTTATGGTCAACAGCTCTGCCGATACGCTGACGAAGAGAGCCCAGTCGATGAAAGATTCCGTCGAAAAGAATACCGAAGGCAACATCATCATCGAATTGATTTTACGTGATTTAGAGACCATCAAAGCGGTCTGCTATAACAATACAGATCCGGAGAAGATGGACTACGACATCTCCACCTACACCGGATGGAGCCCGGATTATCATGATCCGAAGGCGTTCGTTGATATTTATAACGCAAAGAACGGCTACTACCTGAAGTCAATGGGCTTGGGTGAAGTTGGCGAAGATGGCAAAATCGTCGATGAAGATATCAAAAAGCAAGTAGGTTTGCTGGACTACGATAAGCTGTATCGTGAGGCAGATGCTATTACGGACAATCTGGATGAGCGCTATAAAGCGTTTGCGAAAGCGGATGCCAAGCTGATCGAAAGTTGCTTCTATATCCCGACATCGATGCAGACACGTTCGATGCGTGTAACCAAAGAGGTGCCATTCTCAAGATTGATGGGCGCTTATGGTGTGTCGGAATACAAATACAAGGGTCTACGCACGCAGGCGGATTTGGTCACAACCGAACAGTATAATGCCGCCATTGCGGAGTTTGAGAAGAATAAATAAAGAGAAGAATGGAGAGGGAAGGGGATGAGAAATCTCATCCCCTTCTTTTCATAGTAAGGAGATAATATGGCAAGGTATATCATTACGCGTCTCATTAAATCCGTAGTCTCCGTTCTTGTCGTTGTCAGTTTAGTCGTGCTCATTGTTTTTGAATTGATTCCGAAGACGAAGTCTTTTACGCAAGACGGCGGCTGGCAAAAAATTTCGGGAAATGCGAAGACAATTTACTACTACGGAAAACTGGAATCTCTTGGCTATTTGGAATTTATTCCCAATAACAAGATTTTCAGCGATTTGAAACCGGAAGAAATAGGCAATGACAAAGAGGATAGTCCCGCACAAAAGAAAGTCATCGAGGATTTAGAGAAGCGTGGATTTACCGTAGAGACACTGGATAAGTTTGATGATCTGAGAGGGGAGAGAATTGCCTATCGCTATTACAATCCTCTTGAGCTGATTGGGAATTTCTTTGGTCGCTTAGTTGTTCGCGACCATAAAAACTATATTCAGGACCCGGAAAATCCGGACTTGGAGCGCGGGTATCGCATTGAGAAAGACCATAATGGGCTTCCGGCGCTTGTCGGCTCCGGTACCTTGCATAAATATATGATTTACCTGGACGGTCATTTTCCGTTCATTCACCAGAACTTTTTTACGCTGAATTTTGGGGAATCTTTCCCGGTACAACCCGGCGTGATGACGTTGGATGTTATTACCGACGGGCAGGGTGCCGATAAAAAAATCGAGCAAACTTTCCCTACGGGTGTAAAGATGAAGTCGCCGCTGAATCAGCATACGCTGAAGTATAAGCCTAAGCTGACATCGATTGATACCAAACGCTTCAACGATCACTACGCAGATGGTAAGACGTTTAAGGAATCGATGTCCATGGTGCAAGTTTCTTATTTCTTCGGCATCATTTCGCTCCTCATTACCTATGGCTTTTCCATTCCGTTCGCGGTGGCTATGTCCAAAAAGCCGGGCGGATTGTTAGATAAAATCGGAATCGGTTACATTAACTTGTTGATTTCGGTACCTTCTTTGGCGTTTATTTTCTTCATGAAGTACATCGGGATCCATCTCGGCTTGCCGGATATGTTCACGCATCTGGGACCGCATGATCCTCGTTCGTACATCATGCCGATACTCATTCTCGGTTTGCTGAGCACGCCTTCTTTAATGATGTGGATTCGCCGTTACATGGTGGATCAATCCACCGCCGATTACGTGAAATTTGCAAAGGCGAAGGGGCTTTCCGGCATTGAAATTTCGCGCCGTCACATTTTCAAAAATGCGATGATTCCCATTGTCAGCGAGATTCCGTACTCGGTCATCTTGGCGATTTCCGGTGCGGTGTTAACCGAAACGGTTTTCGGTATTCCGGGCATGGGCAAGATGCTGCCCGATGCGATTAATGCCGGCAACAACAATATGATTATCACCTTGACGTTTATTTTCACGACGTTAGCGGTTGCGGCGGTCTTTATCGGCGATATTCTCATGACGATTGTGGATCCGCGTATTTCGCTGCAGGCGAAGAAAGGAGGCCGTTAATGGAGACGAAGAGTACCTCTGTACAAGAAACGAAGGCAACGGCTGTAGCTTTGGATTCGATTCCGGAGCTTCCGCCCGATGCGTTTGAACCGCATGTGGTGGACGAAACGGCTTCTGAACACATTGTCGCCCCCGCATATTCCTATTGGCGAAGCGTATTTCGTAAGTTTTTCTCATCGAAAGTCGCCATTGTCATGCTCGTCATTATGCTGGCGGTATTCCTGCTGGCGTTTATTCAGCCGATGCTTTCCGGTTTTCACAACATGGACGCACCGAATATCAATAATCGCGCAGCCTGGTATCAGCGTCCTTCGTGGCAATATCCGTTTGGCACGAACGACATCGGACAGAACCTTTTTGATGCGGTCTGGGCGGGCGCGCGCACCAGTTTGTTCATCGCCTTCGTGGCGACGGCAATTGTTATGGTGATTGGCGTCATTGTTGGTATGTTTTGGGGATTCTCTAAAAAGATTGATACCGTGATGATTGAGGTCTATAACGTCATCTCCAATATTCCGTTTACGTTGGTGGTCATGGTATTGGCATACACCTTCGGAGACGGTGTTTGGTCTCTGATTTTCGCTATGACGTGTACCACATGGATTAGTGTGGCGTACTTTATTCGCGTGCAGGTCATGATTATTCGTGACCGCGAGTACAACTTGGCATCGCAGACGTTGGGTTCCAGCACGCCAAAGATTATCCGCAACAATATCCTGCCGTACCTGGTATCGGTTTTGATGACGCTTCTTTCGCGTTATGTACCGATGTTTATCTCCACGGAAGTGTTCTTGAGCTTCCTTGGTGTCGGTTTGACATCCGCCATTCCGTCTTTGGGACGTATTGTGCAAAAGAACGCGCTCTATATGACTTCTGCGCCGTATCTGTTCCTTATTCCTCTCGCGGTAACTGCGTTAATTTCGGTTTCGCTCTATATTGTGGGGCAGACCCTGGCAGATGCCAGCGATCCTCGCAATCACATGGTATAGGAGGAACAACATGACCAATAACATCCTGTCCATTAAAGAATTGCAAGTAAAATTTAAGGTGCGTAACCGTGAATTGACCGCGATTCGGCACATTTCCCTCGATATTGAAGAGGGCAAGGTTCTTGCTATCGTTGGGGAATCCGGCTCCGGAAAGTCCGTTTTCACGAAGACGTTTACCGGAATGCTGGAAAACAACGGGCGCGTTTCAAACGGTGAAATCTGGTTTGAAGGCAAAAATCTGATGGAACTAAAGTCGGATAAAGACTGGGAAAAGATTCGCGGCAAAAAGATTGCGACCATCTTTCAGGACCCGATGACGTCTTTGGATCCGGTGCGTACCATTGGCTATCAGATTAGCGAGGTTATTATCAAACATCAGGGCAAGAGCAAGAAAGAAGCGAAAGCACTGGCGATTGAATTGATGGGTCGTGTCGGTATTCACGATCCGGAAAAACGCTACGATGAATATCCGTTTATGTATTCCGGCGGAATGCGTCAACGTATTGTCATCGCTATTGCGTTGGCGTGCCGTCCGAAGATTCTTATTTGCGATGAGCCGACGACCGCATTGGACGTGACCATTCAGGCGCAGATTATTGAGCTGATTAAAGAGCTGGCGAAGGAATACCAGTTCACGACTATTTATATCACGCACGATTTGGGCGTCGTGGCAAAGGTAGCCGACAAGGTTGCCGTTATGTATGCCGGTCAGATTATTGAACATGGTTCAGCGGAGGAAGTGTTCTTTGATCCGCGTCATCCCTACACGTGGGGGTTGCTTTCTTCGTTGCCACAGTTGGGAACAGGTGAGCAGGATCTCTTTGCCATTCCCGGTACGCCGCCCTCTCTCTTTGAGACTATCAAAGGGGATGCCTTCGCACCGCGTAACAAGTACGCCATGAAGGTGGACTTTGAGCTGGAACCGCCGATGTTCCAGGTTTCTCCTACGCATTTTGTAAAGTCGTGGCTTGAACATCCGGATGCGCCGAAGGTCGAGAAACCGGCGGTCATCCAGAATCTGCATGAGCGCATGGTGCAAATGACCTCGAAGGGAGGAGACTACAGTGACGACAACTATTGATAACACGAATCAGCCGCAAACAAACAAGTCGGAAAAGGATCGTGAAGTTCTCCTCGATGTACGCGGACTGGAAGTGACGTTTCGCAATAACGGCAAAAAGTTTCGCGCGGTAAAAGATGTTTCCTTCCAGATTTTCAAAGGAGAAAAATTCTCTTTGGTCGGAGAATCCGGTTCTGGAAAAACGACGATCGGACGCGCGATCATCCGCTTGCATCCTACGTCCGCAGGCGAAGTGTATTTTAAGGGCAAAAAGATCAACGGCAAGTTATCGCGCAAAGAGGAACATGACCTCGTGCGGGATATCCAGATGATTTATCAGGATCCTGCCGCTTCTTTGAACGAGCGTGCTACGGTCGATCACATCGTCGCCGAGGGGTTGGATAACTACAAGCTGTATAAGGATACGACCGACCGTGCTAACAAGGTGGATCAGGCACTGTCTTCGGTTGGACTGTTGCCGGAACATAAATCGCGTTATCCGCATGAGTTTTCCGGCGGTCAGCGTCAACGTATTGGCATTTCGCGTTCCATCGTCATGCGTCCGGATTTCATCATTGCGGACGAGCCGATTTCGGCGTTGGATGTGTCTATTCGAGCGCAAGTGCTGAACCTCATGAACAAGTTCCGCGAAACCGAGGGCATTACGTATCTCTTCATCGCCCATGACCTTTCGGTGGTTCGCTATTTCTCCGATCGTATAGCCGTCATTCACAACGGTCGCATCGTGGAAATTGCGGAAACGGAAGAACTTTTTGCGCATCCGATGCACCCCTATACACGATCGCTCTTGCAGTCGGTTCCGATTCCGGATCCGCTGATTGAGAAGGAAAAGAAGCTGGTCATCTATGATGAAAGCACGCGCGATTTCTCCGGTGAAAAGCCGAAGCTGCGCGAACTCGTCCCCGGTCACTTCGTCTTTATGAATGACCGTGAAAAAGAGGAATACCTCATCTCCTACGAGAAGCGTACCAAAAATAGGTAACATTTACCGGATGGTACATTTGCCGCCGAAGCGTTCCGCTTCGGCGGTTTTTTATCGCTATAAGGAATTTTTCATGGCGTTCGAAATCAGGAAAACGGAGATGACTAATTTTCATACAGTATTTACCAACACATCATTTTTGCCGGAAATAAGGAATACTATATGAGGCGGAGAAAAAACGGTCTACCACAAGAAAAACGATAAATATCGGGATGGACTGCGTAACTTTTCATCCACTATTCTGACCTGCTGAATGGAGAACGAATGTCAAGCGCGCCGATTCTTTTTATTTATCCACAGGAATGTGGATAACCTGTTGATAAAAAAGGCAATAATTAGAGAAAAAAAGACTTTTTCCACCGGATTTTTCTTCCTTTGTCCACATATCCACAATTCGCATTGGGTGCATACTGAATGGGAAAAGAAACCATATTTATTCATTCGTTGCGATAGGGGCAAAAGGAGAAAGAAAATATGCACTTATTCATTACAGGAAAATTTTTAAAAGAAGCGAACGTTTTCACGAAAATGGGGTAAACACGAGGTAAACAGGAAGGGGGAAGTTATGAAGATTGTATATTACGGAAAAAACATCACTTTGCGAGACAACACGAAGAACGACATCGACAAGAAAGTATCCCGCCTGAACAAATATTTCCAAGAGGACGTTGAGGCGAGAGTGACCGTGTCGCAGGAGAAATCCGGAATGCGGTGTGAAATCACCATTCCTATTCCGGCATCGGGAACCATTCTTCGTGCCGACCAGGTCGAGGACGAGCTGCTGGTCGCTGTAGATGACTGCATCAGCGCTTTGGTTTCGCAAATTCGCAAATATAAGACAAAATTGGAACGTCGCCGATATGTGAAGAACGCTATCCGCTTTGCGGAAGTGGAGGAACCGACTCCCGAAGAAGCGATTCCGGAGGATGTGGATATTGCGCGCACAAAGGAAGTCGAAATCCTGCCGATGGGTGCGGAGGAAGCGGTTGACCAGATGGAATTGCTTGGACACGACTTTTTCCTCTATTTCGATATGGATCGCGATCGAATCTGCTGTGTGTATAAGCGTAAAGCGGGCAATTACGGATTGTTGATCCCGAAAAAGTAAGGGAAATATCGCAAGCACAGTACGTGTAAAACCGAGAAGAATGCCAAGCCGGGGCACCGTTCACGGTGCGTGAAGCATCTGGGTAAAGGCAGAAAATAAGAAAAGGCAGC
>QWCB01004569.1_pt1 | contig 14769 bp, 12 predicted proteins | sample 1972511 | NCBI WGS metagenome assembly QWCB01 (sample SAMN09866719, study PRJNA288562) | Human gut metagenome isolate term5_stool, whole genome shotgun sequencing... | isolation source: gut | host: Homo sapiens | place: USA: California
ACAAAATCGGAGTTATTTACTCTCTCTCTCTCTCTCTCTCGGTGGCGGCTGAAATATTTGCAATTAGATGAAATTTTCCATCTTTTGTTTGTAAATTTGCAAACTCATCTTCTGAAATTTCACTTATTGTATCGCCATCTTTTTTAAAAAACTCATCTTTGTTGCTGAAATTTATCTCAACCACCGTTTTTGTTGTAGGAAGTGAGTTTATACTTAATAAATCTCTACCTAATAAAGAATTTATAAGACTTGATTTTCCGCTTGAAAATTCACCTAAAAAACCAATTTCTATCTTGTCTTCTAAAGATTTTTGAAACCTTTCATTAACGCCGTCTATGTCAAATTTTTGACAAATTTCTGATATGGTCATTTTTTCTCCTTTGAATAAAATTATTTATAATAACTTTTTAATTTTACAGGAAGTTTTTTTGTGCAGCGTTTTTTGTTTTATGGCTTTTATTCATTATCTGAATTATAATATTTTCCAAAAACATATCACGCTTCATTCATAAAATCACTTCAACAGCCAAAAACCAATCAAACTTTAAAGTCATTCGGTTAAAGAGAAAATTCGTCTTTTTCTGACTGCGATTTCGGTATTTTCAACCTTTTTACCATTCTCAAAAACTTTTTTAAGACTTCAAATTTTTACAAACATTCTTATTTTTATAAAATTTTATAACTTTGCAATTTTATTAAATTCCTGACAAAATTTTTATTGAAATTTTTTATAAAATTAAGAAATTTAATAGATAAAATATTAGCATTAAAATAATAAAAATATATTAAAATTATTGATTTTAAGTTAATATTTCGATGTTGCTATAATTTTATCAAGCTTGCATAAGTTTATAGCTTATTTTTTTGATTTATTATCAACTGTTATTAAATAAAATTCGGCAAAATTAGTAAAAGTAAATTAAAAAGAGAAAAAACAGAAATCATAAAAAAATTTTTTAACCGATTAAAATTTGTAGATTTTTTAAATTTGAAACTTTAAGCGATCTTAAAATTTGCTAAAGAATAAAATTTTATTTTTCGCTTTAAATTAAGTTTTTTAAGACATAAGTAAAATATTTTTTATGTTTTTGATGTATTTATTAAAATTTAAATTTCACTTCTGATATTTTCTTTTAATCTGCAAATGCAGATTAAAAGAAATATTTTATTTGACGATTTGCGGACACTTTATTTTTTATTTACGAAGTCTTTGCATTCCTGTGTATTCCAAAAAATACTTGCCGCTTTGTAAGTGTCGAAATCATAAACTATTTTATATTGGCATATCATATCTTTATCGGCGGCTTTTTCTTTAAGATTAAAAAGATAATCCCACTCTACGACATAAGCAAGTCCTGCTGCAAAATGCGGAGTTCCGATAAGTTTTCTTATCTCATCTTTACTCATTCCTGTTTCGATTTTTCTTATGTTTTCCAAATTTACGCTCAAAGCTTTGTTGTAAATACTTTTTTCAGGTTTTGGAAAAGTAATTTCATTTTCACTCATTATGCCGTTTCTTGGCACTTTTTCGCTTGATTTTGTGGTACATCCCTGTAAAATAAATACTCCTAAAACTGCTAAAACTACTAATGAAAATTTTTTCATATTCTATCCTTTTATAAAATTTTAAAATAAAGAACCAAACGTTCTTTATTTTTAATTAAAAATGGAAGCCGACAGATACTGCGGCTCCTGCATTTTCTTGTGAATCATAACTTGCACTGCCTTTTACTACCCATTTTCCATCATCACTCATTTTTGATAAGCCGATTGCCATAGCCGACTCACCGTCATAAAAACCGCCTCCTAAACTGACCATTCCTTTTCCCGGAATTGTAGATTGTGGAAGATTTCCTATAGCCATAGCTGAGGCTGTTCCTGCGCGAGAATCTTTTTTGTATTCGTCAAGCTTTCCGTAAACATTGTTTAGTCCCGCTTTGAGTTGTCCTACAGTAGCTGCGTCTGAGTTTAGAACACCAGGAGCGACATTGCTTATAGTTCTTTCATGTCCAGGAGCTCCTACTGATACTGTGTTGCTTCTACCATTATCTTTCGATCCACCGGCTATAGAAACTGAGTTTTTACCAGTTGCTTTTGGTTTTTCTTTAGCCCAGTCATCTTTTTTATCACTTTCTTTTACTCCACTAGCACCAACAGCTATATTTTTTAATTGTCCCACAGTAGCAGCATCATCATCAGCTTCTCCATCGGCTACTTTTGTTATTTTATTACCACCATTATTAAGACCATCTTTGGTAAGTTTAACATCACCATTTTGAATAGTATCTTTTGTGATTTTAACATCATCTCCAACTTTTAAACCGTCTTCATCAAGTTTTGCGTTATTAAGTGTTATAGAACCATCTTTTAGATCTAAATTTTTTGAAAGCTTTATATCTAAATTTCCATCTTCTGTAGCTTTTGTTTTAATGTTTTTATCACCTTTTATAGTTAAAGTTTCGTTGCCATAAATATTATGCTTTCCCTCATCTCCTTTAAGTTTGTATTTTCCTAGTGTTTGATTTACTGTGCCATTTAAATTTGTTGTAAAGTTTTCTTGAAGTTCTTTAAGCTGACCCTCTGTAGCAGCTCTGTTTTCAACGATATTGTTTTTATCCCAAGTTGTATTTGTAAGACCCTCAACAGTTCCTTTATCCCCGCTTATAGTAACTTGTTTATCTCCTTTAGCAACTAAATCTTTAGAAGTTATCTTGTTTTTTGTAATTTCTGTTTTGCCATCTCCAAATTTAATAGAACCGTTATTTGTTAAATCGATATTTTCTTTTAGACTTACTATTTTTTCAGTACCTTTGGATTCAACTTTTATATTATTTTTGCCTGTTACATCGGAAACTTTACTGTTTAGATTATTCTTTAATTCATTTTTAACTTCATATAGTTGTTTTCCATTAACTGCATCTGTGCTATCTTTGGTGATGTCACCTTCAGCTACATTTGTGATCTTTGCACCATTAACAAATATATTTTTATTGTCTTTTTCTAAAGTTATTTTAGCTCCTTTGTCTCCATTAGAAATAGATGTAATATTTTTTAAATTTTTAGCTAAAGCAATGGCTAAGTTGTCATTATATTTTTTAAATACGCCTATATTTTCACCTATTGTAAAGTCATCTTCTTTTATATCAGCATTTTGACCACCGCTTATTCTTAATGTATTTCCAAGTTTTCTTTCAATAATATTGTTATTATTGTCTGCAAATTTAAGTGGGGTAATAGCTAATGTATTTGTTTTTTCTTGAACTTCATATAGTTGTTTTCCAGTGACTGCATCTGTGCTATCTTTGGCGATGTTGCCATCAGATAAATTTGTAAGTTTAATAGTGCTATCACCTTTTCCAGCAAAACCGATAGTATTATTATTAGTTTTATCATCAAATTTTTTTAACTCAATAGGAGAATTATCCTCTAGCCCCTTCACAGCGTCATCGTTTGCTATGGTTATGGATTTGAATCTAGGTGTATCAGTCATAGCGATTGCAACTGTACTATAAACCCTATTTTTCATTTTATCAGTATAGTAGGGTGTGAATTTTGTCTCAAGATTTTTACCGGTATAAACAATATTAGTCTGCTTATTCTCCCAGCTACCATTAGTTTTTATATTTAAAATATTATTCTCGTCATTTTCATTTTGTATTGTGCCAATACCAATATCTCCTGCTGCCTTAAAACCTATTTGTTTTAGTTGAGCGACATTGACTGCATCGGTGTCTTTATTACCTGCTGCAACACCTGTGATTTGGCGAGTTATTTTCTCTTTGCTACTATCATCACCTACAGCAAATGGTTGATTTGTTGCTATCCAAGCTGATTTACTATTTTTAAATGCATTGCTATTTTCATCTATACTAAATGCTTTGGGTCTATATCCCTTAAGATCTTTATCTTCTCTAGCATTTGAAACTGAGCCTTGTCCTATAGCCACACCACCACCAGCAACAATTTTCTTAGAACCATCAACAATGACTTTAGCACCATTTCCTATAGCTACTGCATCATTGGCAAGTGCTTGCGCATCATATCCTATAGCGACAGAATTTTTATAAATAGTTTTTGACATATATTTGATTATAGCCTTTTTTTTGTTAGCTTGACTAAGCTTATCATATTCTGCTTGTGTTATTAGCTTACCATTATATTCATATCTTGCATCATATGTTTTTAGTAGCTCTTCTAATTCATCTCTCCTTTTACCAAATTCAGCCATTTTTTCCTGATTTCCTTTTTTTACTGCTAAATTATATTTTCGTTTGACATTGTTAAGCTCTTTTTCAATTTTATTATATGAAGCTTTATCAACTACACCTTCACCGGTTTTTGCACCCAAACCTATGGCGACTGAGCTATCACCTGCTTTGGCATTTGGTCCGATAGCTACAGCTTCTTTGCCTTTTGCACCGTCATTGTCATAGTTTGAGCCAACACCTGTTTTATCTGATTTAACAGAGAAATATTTTGTTCTATTTTCTTTAAGTTGGCTAACATTTACTGCATCGGTGTCTTTTTCACCTTTAGCAATATTTTCTAATATTGTAGGGTTTTCCTTGTCATTTTCATCATAATAGTAAAATGATAAAGAGTTGTTTCTATTACCTCTTGTAACATATATAAAATCACGATCTTTAGTCTTATCTCCAAATTCAATACCATCAAATTCTGGACTTTTTGCCATAAGCAACCTTATGCTGCCATCATCTTTATTTACAGAAGTTGCGAGATTGTTACCGCTTAAAAAATCATAAATTCTTGCTGGTTCACCATTTATAGTAGCACTAAAAGGCAAAACATAATCTCCATTTATTGCTACGGTGCTACCTAAACTTTTATGAATTGTTTAAACCTATCTTCTAGAACTTGTGTGTCATCTCCAAAATCAGTTTTAAAGTTAAGACCTTTTTTTCCTACTGCTTTAAGTTGAGCTACGTTTACTGCATCTGAGTCTTCGCTACCGGCTGCGACATTTATAATCTGACGAGTAAAGCCATCTTTTCCACTTTTACCAACAGAAACTGCACCTTTTGTATTTTTTATAGTAGCGTCTATACCTTCATCATAGCCAGCCGGGCGATAAACATAGTATTTTCCAGTATAATTTAACTCACCTCTATTTGCCCATGAATAAGAACCAAGAGCTACAGAGCCATCTGCATCTGTTCTAGTATTTCCTCCTAAGGCAACACTGTTAGCATTGTTATTTGCATCTGCCAGATATCCTATAGATACTGAATTTGTAGCGGCATGTGCTGCACGACCCATAGCTATAGCATTTTTACTTGCAGTAGTATATCCGAATACTGACCTGTGGCAACAGAGCTCATGCCAATAGCATTAGAGTTCTTATCAGCTTTTGCTTGATAACCAAATGCGGTGGAACCCATTTTTGCATTTGCACTATGACCAAATGCAGCAGATTCATTTTCAGCTTCAGCTGATGTTCCTATAGCGGAAGAATATAGATGCAATGCTTTTGCGTTGCTACCTATTGCGATATTTTCACTAGAAGTAACTTCTGCTTTATATCCTAAAGCTATTGCGTTATTTATTATCCTATTTATTTTGATATCATTTCCTATTGCTATGGAATTATAAGACTTATCAGTATTTATCCCTTCTCCAATTTGTGAATTAGAACCTATTACTATAGTATTTTCACTTTGAGTAAGTGTATTTTGTCCTATTACGATAGAATTTTTACCATCACCTCTTGCCTTTGCATTAACACCAATTGCAACTGAATTATTTTCTGCATACGTTCCAGCACCTAATGCTGTAGCACTTGATCCATCTGCATTTGCAAAGTATCCTACGGCAGTTGAATTCATATTTGAGGCTTGAGAATTTGAACCAATAGCAGTTGTTTTATCTGCCAATGCTTGGGCTCTTTTACCGACAGCAACAGTTTCATCTTTTTTTGCAATAGCTTGACTTCCAATAGCTATGGCTTCTTTTTCTTGTGCCTTAGCATTATTTCCAAAAGCAATAGAGTTATCTTTTTGTGCTTCGGCTTCACTTCCAAAAGCTAAAGCGTTTTCACCTAAAGATTTTGCATCATAGCCAATTGCAACAGATTGTTTTTGTAACGCTTTAGATGTTTGTCCAATAGCAATAGAACTTTCACCTTTAGCCTCTGTTGTTAAACCGAATGCTATAGACCATTGCTTATCTGCCTTTGCTCTATGTCCTATGGCAATAGCCTTGTTAACTGCCGCCTTTGATTGATCTCCTATAGCTATAGTAGCTGTACCTGATGACTTTGCATAATCTCCTATTGCAATAGCCTGACCGTTACTTGCAGTAGTTTCGCGACCTAAAGCTATAGCAGCAACACTTGTAGCCTTAGCACTACTACCTATAGCAATAGCATGGGCAGGAGTGCTTTTAGTGGGATCTACTACTACAGTAGCCTGATGTCCAATAGCTATAGCATTTTCATTATTAGCTTTAGTATTTTTACCGATAGCTACTGCGTTTTTACCTGCGCTCTCTGTATCGTAACCAAAGGCTATCGCGTACTCTTGAGTGGCTTTTGTGTTACTACCAATGGCTATTGATGAGCCGATGTTAGAGCGATAGGGTGTTAAGTTATAGCCAAAAGTAAAACCTCCATTGCCGAAGTTTTGACCTAATATAAAAGTTGGGGCGTATGCAGTAGTGCCATCATCAAATTTATACTCATTGCCAACAAGCGTAACTCTTTTTACGGCACCATTCCTATCAAGTGCAAATAAATAGTTCTCTGCAAACAAAGCACTTGCAGCGCAAATACTTATCATCATAGATAAAATTCTAATATTCATTAAAACAACTCCATTTTTTAAATTTTTCTATCATAATAATACCATAAAATTTTTTAAAAATAACCTTGTGATTAAAAATTTTTATAAATAATTTTTTTTATATAGATGAGTTTTTTGTTTATTTTAATGAAATCTAATGAATTATAAAATTTTATAATTATTTTATTAAATTTAAAAACTTATAATTTTTAAATTCGTTTAAATATTTAGCTGGTATTTTTCTTGATTATGATATATTATTCGCTTCCATAAATTCAAAATACTTTAAAGTTTTTAAACTCAGCTTCGAAATTTTTTAATTTTATTAAGTCATAGTTTAAGATTATTTTCTTGGATATTTAAAATTTAGTTGTAATGATTTTAATCAGGTAATGTAAATTTAAACGCTGATATTTTTAAAGTAGTGTAGGTAATTTTTTTTGATTATTTTAATTTTTATAGCTGATGTATTAAAATATGTAGTGGTGCCCGGAGCCGGAATTGAACCGGCACGAAGTTGCCTTCGCCAGATTTTGAGTCTGGTGCGTCTACCAATTTCACCACCCGGGCGCAATAAATAATATAAAATTTTGTTAAAAGATGGAATTATAACTAAAAAATTTTAAAATTTGATTAAAATAAAAAAAGCCCCAAAATTTTGGGGCAATAATAATTTTAAAAGATTATTTCTTTTTGCATTTTCCGCTTTTGCAAGATTTGCTGCCTTTTGCAGCTTCAGCAACAGCTTCTTTAAGTTGTTTACCAACTTTAAATTTTACAACTTTTGTAGCAGGTGATTTGTAAGTTCTGTTTGTACCTGGAACTTTACCTTCTCTTGCTGCACGCTCAGCCAAGCCGAAAGAGCCGAAACCGATGAAACTGATAGAATCACCTTTTACAAGAACATCTGAAATAACTTCCAATGCTGCATCTACAACTTCTGTTGCAACTTTTTTTGTTGAGCCGGTTTTCTCGGCTACTGCTTGAATGAATTCTGCTTTTTTCATTCTAAATCCTTTGTATTAAAGTTTTGTAATGCCATTATAAAATATTTTTAACAAAAAAACAATACTTTTTTGCCTAAAATTCGCACTTTTATAATAAATTTCACAAAATTTTATTAAATTTGGTGAAATTTCAGCTTAAAATTTTATAAATTTATATAATTTTATATAATATTTCGGTTTTGTTCTGTATTTTATGAATTTCTATAAGTTTTAAATCCGTAAAATTAAAAGCTATAATTTTTTTATTGTTATCGAGTTGATTTTGTGCGATTTCTTTTAAAATTTTACCTCTGAAATATTTTGCAAAATGGCTGATCATCTTTCCATTTTTAATAAATTTCATAGTTAAATACTCTTTTTTAATATCATAAAATTTATTATAAAATCCTGCTCTTAAATCAAGTATATCATCATTTTCGATAAATTTATCAATTTTTTCGCTAAAATTTTGTTTATAAAAATTTTCTACATTTATATCGCAAAATTTTTCACCCTGTTTAAGTTTATAGTTCGGTATGGTATTTTCGGCAAGTATCGGGCCGAAAAGATTTGAAAAAATTATTACGTTTTTATCTATAAAATTTTGTGCTTGTTTATTTAAAGAGCGATATTGTAGAGCTTTGTAAGCTACGCCGTTATAGCGCAAAATCGCTTTTATCGTACCCGATTTAAAAATTTCATTTTTATATTGCAAAATTTCAGTTTCTTTTTTTAAGCCAAAAACACGTGAAAGTTCTGTTATAGCAGCATTTTGAACAAAATTATCATAAAGTTTTAAAATTTCAAAGCGTTTTTTATAAAGTTCATTAAAAATAAAATTTTTAGAATTTATAGGCGGTAAATTGGAAAGAGAAATTTTATCTTCCGCCGGACTGAAAAGAATCTTCATAAGATTTCCAAAAAGTGGTGCGCCCGGAGGAATTCGAATCCCCGGCCTTTTGAACCGCAATCAAATGCTCTATCCAGCTGAGCTACGAGCGCACAAAATAAAATGTGCATTTTACACAAGTTTTCCTTAAAATAAGCAAAAATATAAATTTTTTTAAATTTAAACTTTTCATAACTAGAATTATATTATCATTACATTAAAATTTTTAGAAAAGGGCTGAAATGATCCATAAAATTCTTATCGCAAATCGCGGTGAAATCGCGGTTAGAGTTATTAGAGCGTGTAGAGATCTGCACTTAAAAAGTGTGGCTATTTACACAAAACCGGATGCTGACTGTCTACATGTAAAAATTGCAGATGAAGCTTATGAAGTCGGTGCGGAACCATTGAAAGGTTATCTAGATCCTAAAATCATCGTAGAAACAGCAAAAAAATGTGGAGCCGATGCGATTCATCCGGGATATGGATTTTTGAGCGAAAATTACGATTTTGCAAAAGAGGTTGAAGATGCAGGACTTACTTTTATAGGTCCAAGACCCGATGTAATTCGCAAAATGGGAAATAAAAATATAGCAAGATATTTGATGAGAAAAAATGGAATTCCGATAGTTCCGGGAACTGAAAAATTAAATAATGAAACTATGGATAAAATAAAAGAGTATGCTCGTAAAATCGGTTATCCTGTTATTTTAAAGGCAAGCGGCGGCGGTGGTGGTCGCGGAATTCGTGAAGTTTGGGATGAAAAGGATATGGAAAGCTCTTTTGAAGCTTGTAAAAGAGAAGCCAAAACTTTTTTTAATAATGATGAAGTTTTTATGGAAAAACTTATCGTAAAACCTCGTCATATAGAATTTCAAATATTAGGTGATAATTACGGAAATATAATTCACCTTTGCGAGCGCGACTGCTCTATACAAAGACGACATCAAAAAATAATTGAAATTGCGCCTTGCCCAAGTATAAGCGATAATCTAAGAAAAGTAATGGGTGTAACAGCCGTGGCCGCTGCAAAAGCCGTGGGATACTCAAATGCAGGAACAGTTGAATTTTTGCTTGATGATAATAACGATTTTTATTTTATGGAAATGAATACAAGAATTCAAGTAGAACATGGTGTAACCGAAGAAATTACCGGAACAGATTTGGTTGTAAGACAAATAAGAATTGCAAGCGGTGAAATTTTGGAACTTGAACAAAGTGATATCAAACCGCACGGATTTGCGATAGAAGCTCGTATAACAGCTGAAAATGTTTGGAAAAATTTTATTCCTACTCCAGGAACGATAACAGGATATTATCCGGCTCTTGGTCCATCAGTGCGAGTTGATAGTCATATTTATAAAGATTATAAAATTCCGCCGTTTTATGATTCACTTCTTGCAAAACTTATCGTAAAAAGTACAGGATATGATTTGGTTGTAAATAAGTTGGAGCGTGCGCTTAAGGAATTTAAAATCGAAGGTGTGCAAACAATTATTCCATTTTTGCTTGCTATCAGCAAAAGTAGAGAGTTCAGACGTGGTTTTTTTGATACAAGTTATGTGGAGTCGAATTTACAAAAAATACTTGACGCAACGAACGATCCGATGAATCCGAAAAAAAAAGACGATGAAGTAGTAGCTGCCGTTTCCGCGGTAATGCAAATGATAAATGAGAAAAAATAATGAATGATTTTTTTGATAGTTTAAAAGATATAAAAAAAGAGCTTGAAAAAGATAAAAAGCCGAAAAAAACAAAATCGCAGGTTACTAAGCTTGAAAATTTCGATATTAGTGAAGATGAAAAAGCTGAGTTTACAAGTGAATTCGATTTGCAAAAAGAGAGCATCTCATCACGTGAAAAGCGTCTGCAAAATGAATTTTTAGCTTATATAAAAGGCGAAAATATTAAAAAGATTGATAATTGATATAAATAAAGGAAATTAATGAGAATATTTATTATTTTAATTACTTTTTGTTTGTCGGCTTTTTGTGAAAATCTTGAAAGTAACAGTTCTTCGCAAGAGAGATTTGAGGTACAAAAAACAAAAAGTTGGGGTGAACATTTACTAAAAGGTAAAAAACCGCCGCTTAATGAATATGCGGCTTTTTATTTTGGCACCGATTCGCCTGATAAAGTATATATGCAAAGCGTGAAAGATGTTGCTGTAAATTATGCTTATGATGAATTTAAAGGCATTGATTCTTCTAAATTTGCTGCATTTTGGGCCGGTGAGTTTGAATTTGAGAAAGACACTTTAAAAAGATTGGTTTTTGACAATTCTGATAAAGATTTGCGAATTTTTATAGATGGAAATATTATATTTGACAGCACTGAAAATATGAGTAAAAAAGATCTTACATATAACTTTACAAAAGGCAACCATACAATAGAAATAGAAATGATGAACCATTGGCATACGGTTGATTTTTATTTTGCATTGCGAGATATAGTGGAATATTTTTCTCAAAACGATATTGCGGAAAAAATTAATAAAAAATGGAAAAATTTTGAAATTTTCAGCGTTTCTGTTTATGAAAGCAGCGGATTTGATAGAAAAATTGTTCTTAATTTGGATCAAAAATATAAAAAGCCAGTTTTGTTACTTTTATCATCTTACAATAGTGCTGATTTTCAAATTTTAAATCCTTATGATAATAAATTAGCATTTGTAGTTTTTAATAAAGATAGCCGTGTATCGTATGATAAAAAAGATGGCGAAATTTTTTATTCGGATGATGAAAGACTTCCTTTTAGTTATAAAGCTGAAGATTGTTATTGCATACCGAGAATTGGTTTACATTGTTCTGAAAACAGCGACATAATAAATATTAATGAAAAGATTAAAAAAATTTACGGTGTAGGACTTAGCGGCATAAGCCATAAATATTCTGCAGCTTCTTTTAAAATTCCTGAAAAAATTTATAATCAGGATTTGATAGATGAAGTAATGGATGCAAGACAAAAAATGGAAAAATTAAAAATAGATTGTCAAAAAGAACAAAGCTCAAATTTTAATGATGTTTTTAAATAAAATATTAAAAAAATAAAAGTCTATTTGATTTATAAATCAAATAGACTGATTTTGAAATTTCAGTTATTTTTTTTGATTTCTTTTATTTCAGTGGTATCGCTGAAATAAAACCGTCTATACGCTCATAAAAATTCTCAATAACGCCAAAATCATAAATTTTTACACACCATTTTACAAATGTTCGCGTTGTTTATAAAGCGCCGATTACGTTATTTTAATATAATCAAATCAGTGCTGTATTTATCGGTTTTATATTTTTTGCTTAAAATGTGGAGTTATTTTGGATTTTATATGCGTTTCATTACCATCGTAAAATTTCGTATAAAAGTATATAGGTGCATATTTTTCAATTTAAGATAACTTCAGTCTTATATTGCTGATATAAATTACAATAAACTTTAAGAGTATTGATTATTTATTATTTCGACAAGATAAAATTTTTTATTCGTTTTAAAATACCGTAAATATAATTTACAATATTTATACTATCTGAAATTTTTTTATATTTGGAGTAATTAATTTTTTTATATTTTTTAAAAAACTCATTTAGTAAAATATATATGATAACGGTTTATAATTCATCAAATTGCAGAATTCGATATGAATTATCCTTGCATAAAATTGCACTACAACGCTTTACTTTATGTAAAATTTTTAAAAATTGTTTGTCGTAATTATGCTTTAAAAATTTATGTTATAACTTTGCTGTAAAATAAATAATCGCTGGTTATTTAATGTGTGTATTTTTGATTTTAGATAAATTTATAATTTCAAAAGCCTTTAATAAGCAAAATTTTATTATAATTCTGTAATTTTCCCAAGGTAAATCATCTATGCAAAAACTTAAATTTTATTTAAACCACGAAGCAAGCGGCGGAATTTTAATTATTATTGCAACGATTCTTGCATTAATTTGTCAAAATACGATTTTAACGGACTTTTACAACCATTTTTTGCGTATAGAATCAGGCATTATTTTTGGTGAATATAAAATAATAAAACCGATAATTTTATGGGTAAATGACGGACTTATGGCGGTTTTTTTCTTTTTTATCGGTCTTGAAGTAAAAAAAGAAATTTTAATCGGCGAATTAAGTTCGCCTAAAAAAATCGCTTTGCCAGTAATCGGTGGTATCGGCGGTGTAGTAATTCCTGCACTTTTATTTTTGGCTGTAAATTTTGGCGATGAGTTTGCAAGACGCGGTTGGGCGATTACCACTGTCAGCGATACGGCTTTTGCTGTTGGGATTTTGCTGCTTTTAGGAAGCAAGGTTCCGTCATCTTTAAAGATGTTTTTGCTACTTTTGGCGATAATTGACGATATCTGTGCGGTTATAATTGTGGCGTTTTTTTATACAAGTGAGCTTTCAAATTTTGCGATTTTTATGGCGGGGATTGGAATTTTGATTTTTTTAGCTTTAAATATTTTAAAAGTAAATAAAATTTCATTTTTTATTGCCGCCGGAAGTTTTTTATGGGTCAGTTTTTTGGAATCAGGAATTCACTCTACAATTGCAGGAATCGTAGCGTCATTTTTTATACCTTTAAAGCCGATAAAAGGCTATTGTATGCTTGACGATGTAAAGCATAAATTGGAAGGATTTATTACATATCTTATTATGCCGATTTTTGCCTTTGTAAATGCCGGAATTGCCTTAAACAGTGATGCTTTTTCAAATTTGCTTCATCCTGTTTCAATCGGTATAATTTTAGGACTACTAATCGGCAAACCTTTCGGAGTTTTTATTTTTTCTTATGTGGCGATAAAATTTAAATTATGTTCGCTTCCTACTGGATCAAATTTTAAGCAATTTTTAGGGCTTGGATTTTTGACGGGAATTGGCGCCAGTATGAGTTTGTTTATCGATTCTATAGCATTTATGGATAGTGATCAGTTTGCTTATGCTGATAAATTAGCTATTTTAATAGCTTCATTTTTAGCAGCTTTTATCGGTTGGAGAATTTTAAAAACTTCCGGTAACAAAAATGAAAATTTTGAAACAATAAAAGAAGCTGAAACTACAAATTCAACAGTTGAAAAAATCGAAGATATTTATGAAAATAAAAATTAGTTTCTGTCACAAAAAATATAAAAATTTTAGTCAGAGAGATTTTTTTGGGTTTTTAGTTAAATTTTTAATTTTATTATGAAATTCTAAATTTTTTGCATATAAATTTTGATTTTAAATTTTGATTTTAACACATTCTGTAAAATTTCTTCATTTTCTTTTTTTTAAAAAAGGTGTATGCATAATAGATAATTTTGCAACATTATTTTAAAATGCGAAGCGAATTATTTAAAAACTTTTTTTGAATTTTTTATTATTATTTTATTGATTTAAAATTTTAAAGGTAAATTTGAAATAATGTTTTTATTTATTGTCAAAAAAATTTCGGATATAAATTTTTTATCTTTATCATTCATTACTTTTATTGATATTTTAGTAATGCAAAAATATCTAAATTGATTAGAAAATATATTTGAAAAATTAAAGTTTTTAAGCAGCAAATAAGCTAAAATTCGTATAATTATCATTTATTTTCGTTTTAAAATTTAAACGAAAATTGTGAGATTGCGTTATTTTCAGCGCAAAAGCGTGGCTTATTCGTCTAGTGGTTAGGACACTGGCCTCTCACGCCGGCAACAGGAGTTCAAATCTCCTATAAGTCAAACTTATATTATTTTATTATATACTTGCATTTTAAAAATATATAAAATTTTACTCATATCAAAGCATTTAAAATTTTTAAATTAAACTTTCATATGCATAGCGCTTACGATATTTTACCAATTTTTATAAATTGTATAATTAAAATTATTGCATTGTTTAGTCTGGAATTATAATTCACAGTTTTTGAAAATTAAAAATTGTAACAATCTAATACATAAAATTTAAATTATCCTATTAAATAAAAAATTTTATATTTTGCTGCATAAGACAAAAACTTGAAATTTTCAGAGACAGCGGAAGTTTACTTTTGACTACTACTGTAGTGGAAGTAGGAATTTCACTTCCACGTCTTAGTATTATTGTAATTGTAGGAGCTGAAAAAATGGGACTT
>QWCB01002626.1_pt1 | contig 14760 bp, 16 predicted proteins | sample 1972511 | NCBI WGS metagenome assembly QWCB01 (sample SAMN09866719, study PRJNA288562) | Human gut metagenome isolate term5_stool, whole genome shotgun sequencing... | isolation source: gut | host: Homo sapiens | place: USA: California
ATAGGCAGGATAATATGGATATATCAAATAATCAAAAGAACGAGAAACATTACAGAGAATAATTCCTAAACAAAAAGCGTTAGTCTTTGTAGAGGGAGAGTGATAATCCAGAATTGATTTATAGGTTTAAACGCAACGGCGGCAGGGAGCAATCTCTGCCGCTATTACTTATTTAGAGCAAAAAAGGTTTACAATCACTTTTTAAAATGGCATCGCTATTATTCGAGCTTTAGAATATAATATTACACAAGTACGAACTCAATGTATTCAGGAGATTGTTATGGAATTTATGTCTGCAAGAGAAGCAGCCGATAAATGGGGTATCTCACAAAGAAGAGTGGCGGTTTTGTGCTCTGAACAAAGAATTAAAGAAGCAACTATGGTCGGTAATATGTGGATTATTCCTGCTTCCGCAGAAAAACCGATAGATGCAAGAAGCACACGATATAATCAAATCGAAGAAAAAGCAGTTAAACCTTTTTTGAAATGGGCAGGAGGTAAAGGTCAGCTACTTAAAGAAATTGAGTGCTACTATCCTTTTAATAGCGGGAAAATCACAAAATACGCCGAGCCTTTTGTTGGTGGCGGAGCTGTTTTATTTGATATACTTAGCAAATATGATTTAGATGAAGTTTACATCAGCGATATTAACGCTGAACTTATCAATACCTATCAAATAATTCGTGATGATGTTGAAGCACTGATCAAAATGCTTCAAGCTATGCAGAACGACTTTATCCCGTTAGAAACAAACAATCGCAAATTGTACTATATGAAAAAGCGAGAGTGTTTTAATGATTTGAAGGTCAATGGAACTGAAGGCATCAATATCGAAAAAGCGGCACTGATGATTTTCCTTAACAAAACTTGCTTTAACGGTCTGTTTCGAGTAAATAAAAAAGGCTTATTCAATGTTCCTATGGGTTCATATAAAAATCCTTTGATTTGTGATGAAAAAAATCTCAGAGCAGTATCTGATAAGTTGCAGAGTGTTACCATTGTATGCGGAGATTACAGAAAGTCAGCTGACTTTATTGATGAAAAAACCTTTGTTTATTTTGATCCGCCATACAGACCTATTACAGATACAGCGAGTTTTACCGCATATACCGAAAATTTATTTAATGATGATGCACAGATTGAGCTTTCACAATTTGTTGATGATATGGATAAAAAAGGTGCAAAGATTATAATTAGTAATTCCGATCCAAAGAACTCGAATACAGATGATGATTTCTTTGATGATATTTATTCTGCACATAAAATTAAACGAGTCGAGGCAACTCGAATGATTAACTGTAATAGCGAAGCAAGAGGGAAAATTAAGGAATTACTTATAAGTAATTTTTAAGGAGAATTGGTATGGATATTAGAAAAGGGACACAACTTATAGAAAATGGCACGAAAAAGGCAATTATTGAATTTGTGTTCACCGACTATATTATTTATGTTTTTCAAGGAAATTTATCTCAGTTTGATATCGTAATTAAGTATAAAAAAGACGGTAAGCGTATTAGAACACCGAAACATATTCATTGGGTGGTCGATATTCTGATGAAAATGCAAGGAGATGAAGATGTTACAAAGAAATATCTTTTTGCAATACAAAATTGTTGGAATAATTGTGTGCCGCTTTCAAATAACGATTTTGACACCTTAAAGAGCTTAATTGAAAATGGTGAAAAGGATATTGAAATAGAAAAGTATTTTGACTTAAATCCTTTTGGTGAATATGATGTTGAATTCCTATATGTATTAATGGAATTGTTGGCTGTGCAAGAAAAGACTAATAGAGAGGATGCCTATATGTTTGGTAAAATCATTGAGGAATTGCTTGAAGCTGACAGAGATATTTTCAAAATCATTTCTACGGCGGGATTTGGCGGAAGAAGGGGTTAATATGTCAAATTGAAATTTTAGTGCTTGGTTATCCAGTTTTCGTGATAGTATTGCTGACTATGGTTATTACATAGATTTTGATAAAGTTCACAGAAATATCGATAATATCAAGGTTGAACTTAATATTTTGAACTCACTTATCGGCTCTAATAACATAGAAACAGATTTTGAAAACCTAATAAACAAATATCCGGAAACTTTGAAATGTATACCCCTGCTTTTGGCAGTTAGGTCGAATGAAATATATGCGATTGATGGCGACGGAGACTATACATATAATTTTAAGAATCCTAATCTTTCGGTCGAGCAATATAAGATATTTATGCGTAAAACAGGTCTTTTTGACTTGATGAAAAATCGCATTGTCAACAACCTTGTTGATTATGCAACAGGTGTTGAAACAGGTCTCGACTCCAATGGTCGTAAAAATCGTGGGGGTCATTTAATGGAAAACTTAGTTGAAGATTTTATCCAAAAAGCAGGTTTTATTAAAGATGAGTCCTATTTCAAAGAAATGTATATTCATCAGATTACCGACAAATGGGACATAGATCTTTCGGCTATTTCAAATCAAGGAAAAATGGAAAAGCGTTTTGATTTTGTGGTTAAGACTCCTAATATGATTTACGGTATCGAAACTAATTTTTATGGCAGTGGCGGAAGTAAATTAAACGAAACAGCACGCAGTTACAAAACACTTGCTCTCGAAACTGATACAATCGACGGTTTTACTTTTGTTTGGTTTACCGACGGAAAAGGTTGGACAAGTGCTCGCCATAATCTTGAAGAAACCTTTGATGTTATGGAATACATTTATAATATTAATGATATGGAAAATGGCATATTTACAGAGGTTTTTAAATAATGGCAAAGAAAATTATAAAATGGGAACCTGATGATTTTGAGCTGGAAATGACCACACATTGGTCTTTTCCAAAACGTGGCGATTGGGCAACTCACGATGCAAAATGGCGTGGAAATTGGTCTCCGTATATTCCACGAAATATTCTGCTTAGATATTCCGAAGAGAGAGATCTGGTGCTCGATCAGTTTGCTGGGGGCGGCACAACCCTTGTTGAAGCTAAATTACTCAATCGTAACATCATAGGTGTTGATGTGAATGATGTTGCACTTGCACGTTGCACAGAAAAGGTGGATTTTGAGCACGAAGGTGCTGACGGAAAGGTATATATCCATAGAGGCGATGCCCGCCATTTGGATTTTATTCCAGATAGCAGCATTGATTTGATCTGTACTCACCCACCTTATGCCGATATTATTCAGTATAGCGAGGGTATTCCTGAAGATTTGTCTTTATTAAAGGTAAAAGATTTTCTTGAGGAAATGAAATCGGTAGCCCAAGAGAGCTACCGTGTGCTGAAAAAAGACAAGTTCTGTGCGGTGCTTATGGGAGATACTCGCCATAAAGGACACATGATACCGATGTCTTTTGGTGTTATGCGTATTTTTGAAGAAGCTGGATTTAAACTCAAAGAACTGATTATTAAAGAACAACATAATTGCAAGGCAACGGGATATTGGAAGACAAACAGCGTGAAGTACAATTTCTTGCTGATAGCACACGAATACTTATTTGTGTTTAGAAAATAAAGTCGTTACAAACTATTCCGGGAAACGATTTATGAAAGGAAGCGAAGACCTATGCTTAGTGGGCATTTTGAAAACTGCTATGGATTAAAGCGGTTTAATTTACCAAATATAAATTTTTCCCTTTGCAATAAAGCTTTGATATATGCACCAAATGGCGTGATGAAAAGTTCGCTGTCTAAAGTCTTTGATGATATTTCTAAAGGGGCAATTACCAGCGATAGAATATTCCAGAATGTAGTAACCAGTTATTCTGTTACACATTATACTAGCCAATATGTTTTCAGCTCTGTAAATACAACACGGCCAACGGCGACGGATAAAGTATATGTTGTAAATACATTCAACGATTCGTTTGAGTTCACCAAAGAAACCGTAAGTACCTTGTTAGCTGATGAAACAACAAGAAACGCATATAACGCGCTTATGGCTCAGTTCAGCGGGGAAATCCGTCAAATTGAGGAAAAGCTAAGAATATTGACGGGATTAACCAAACCTCAAATTAAGGGGAAACTTATTGCTGATTTGGGTTTGAATGGTACTTCCGATTGGACTGATATTTTTGAAAGAATACATGATCTGATTGAAAATCGTAAAACACTTGATTTCTTGAATGACTGCACATATTCGGAGTTATTTAACGATAAAGTAATGGCAGTCTATGGCAAACGAGAATTCATCACTTCGATAGAGGAATATATAGAAAACCTTAACACTCTGTTAGAAAACAATCCCATATTGAGCGATAGATTTACTGATAGAAACGCAGAAACACTTGGTAAGGATTTGGCAAAACATAATCTTTTCAATGCACAACACACTATTCGCTTAAAAGATGGCATTACGGTCATTCACTCGCTTGATGAATGGAATGCTGCCGTCAATGAGCAATTAGAGCGTATCTATGCGACACCAGAACTAAGCACAGTCTTTCAAAAATTAAAAAAACTTCTTACAGCTAATGAAAGTGTTTCCCGGCTACGGGATATAATCATTGCCCATCGTGAAATAATTCCTGCATTAAGGGATATTACTACCTTAAAGGTTCAAACATGGCTTGATTGTTTTTCTAAACTTGATAATCCTTTTGCTGATTACTATGACAGAATATCTCAACATACAACTCAAATTAGAGCATTGTATGAACGGGCTGCGGCTCAATCGGCAAGATGGCAATTAGTAGTCAATGAATTTAATAGGCGTTTCCGTGTTCCCTTTGAGGTACAGATTGAAAACAAGGCAAATGTCTTGTTGAAAGACGAAGCTCCCAATTTGTCTTTTAAATACACAAGAGGGCTTGCTACTCAACAAAGCACTACGTTGAAGAAAGATGATTTGATGGTATCGTTGAGTACCGGCGAAAAACGAGCTCTGTATCTTTTATACATCCTGTTTGACCTGGAAAGAATTAGGCAACGAGCAAGTGCGGGTAGTGGGCAGTTCTTAGTAATTGCGGACGATATTGCAGATTCGTTTGATTACAAAAATAAATATGCTATCATCGAGTACCTTAATGACATTGGGAATACTACCGGTATTGACCTGCTAATTCTCACACATAATTTTGACTTTTACAGAACCGTAAAGCTGAGATTAGGTGTGAATAGAGCAAATTGCTTGATTGCACAGCGAGATGAAGAAGGTATCATTTCAGCCACGGAGTTTAAGTATCAAAAGGACTTTTTTAAGAATGTTGTAATCGCAGGAATTAAAGATGGAAACATTACGGATGATGAAAAAAAGAAACTTTTAATATCCAGTATTCCGTTCTATAGAAACTTGTGTGAATATAGCGAAACAGACACTGGGGATACAAGTGGATATGCTAAACTAACTTGTTTCCTGCACTTGAAAACTACACCTCTTGACACACAATCTGTGAAATTGTCTGATTTGTGGAATATAATCAATCCTTTTCTGGATGGGGTGGCATTTTCGGGAATAGATGAGGACTACTATTCGGCAATTATTCGTATTGCAAATTCATGTGTAGCAGATGATACTAATGAAGTTCTGCTGGACAATAAGCTCGTTATTGCTATTGCAATTAGGCTCTTGGCTGAAAAATTCATGCAGAGTATAATTATTGCAAACGGACTGGTTTGCGTAGAAGCAAATAGCAATCAAACACGAGAGTGGTACGACCAAGCAGAACCGTTTTTAACACCAAATCAGAAAGCTATAATCGAGGAAGTAAATCTAATAACACCCGAAAGTATCCATTTGAATTCTTTTATGTTTGAGCCTCTGATAGATATTTCTGATTGGGTTTTAAAAGAACTTTTTACTAAGGTTATTGGGCTTTAATTCGCTTTGACTGTTGCAACAGAATGTCAACAAGAAATCAGATAGCCCGTGCTACCTGAATAATGAAAGTAATATAAATAATTTGTGCTAAATCCCATAAACAAACTTGTTTAGCATAGGCTTGGCGGAAACGAATGGGAATAAGAAAAGTCAACATCTCAGTGCATGAAAAACTATTAAAACACAGGATTTCTGAGATTATGCAGTTCTTAAGATTTTCGAGTGATGCAGACTTTGAAATAACGAAGCTAAAAAGAGAGGCGTGAAAAGAGATATAAGTGAACTGGTTACACATATTGCATCCATTTTAATGAAGATCTATTATGGGCGCGAAGATTTACAAACTAGTAATTTTGGAGGAAGAGATATGATGATATTTGACCCTAAAGATTGGGGAATAAATCCAGACGTTGAAGTGGGAAATGATGGTTTTGCGTATGGTAATTATGTTGACTGGGACAGTTTTAGAAGAGAGAACGAGGAAGAGTTACTCGACTATTTTGGTGTTGATTTACCATGGGGGGAATAGTCTCTCATTTCAAGAGTATATAGATGTTATTTCACAAGATATTTTTCAAAAAACGGATTTGAGCCAAAAATATCTTGTGGATAATGTATTAATCAAAGAGGCGAGTGAATGGCTGTACTATGTGTCAATAGAATTTATATCTCGAAAAAGTGAAGTTTCAGATGATCTGGTCTCGGCTATTTTTGACTACTATGGCGTGCCTTCTGGGACACAGTATGAGTATGATCTTCCCGAACATTTGCGTTATTGGCAAGACGATTTGTCAGAATTTGAATATGATAATTACAAAAAGTATCCAATAGAGGTTGAAGAATACGAAGATGAAATTAATGATATATTCAACAAAATTGATGTTCTAACAGACGAAACAGTGAAGCTATCATTGATTTTGTCTTCACTCATTATTACGGAAAGCATGTACAAAAGTTTAATAGCAAATAAAATCCCACAAGAGAATCATATTTCCGAGTTTAGCAAAGATATCTTACAAAAAGAAATTAACAAAAAGTTACGTGGGAATAATGACGTTAGAAATGAACTATTTAAGAAGCTATATCACGAAAAAGCACCTCGACAAAATTGAGCAGATTTGAGAAATTCTTTGGCGCATGATATTGCCAAATCCGAAATTAAAGACAATAAAATTTTATACTTAAACCTAAAAACTGGTGAAGAAAAAGAATACTTGATACCAGATTTAAAACTGGATTTGCTTGAGTTTTCTAAAACGCTGAAAATGATAGTTAGCAAGTAACAACTCTTAGTTTAGAGAGTGTAAACGCAATTACTGTTGCCTTATTTGTAACCACAAAAGGCGTAAAAAAAGGGGGTTATTTTTCCAATAGCATGGTTCTATAAAGCACGACATATAAAAGTGTTGAAGATTCAACACAGACCTATCTTCATACTTGGTCGGTGAAAATCAAAGTTTTGCAAAAAAAAAGACCGACTACTTTACTGCACTCCTGACACGTTAACAAAGTATTTCAGAGACGCTCTGAAAGCAAAAGAAAAACCTGCGCAGTACACAGATAAAAGTGTATTACGCAGGTTTTTTAATGGTGAACGTAGGACATGGGGGATACACGGAATGAAACAGACGTTTGAACGTCAAAATTGTATATAGAGAAAGAAGACGGTTTTTATCTTTTATGCAGTGATGCGCTTCTTTCTTGTGATGAGGAGATAGCTCATAATAGAAATTCCCATTACGAAGCCGATAATATCATAGATTGTTCCGCTGACAAACATGAGAATAGCGCTGATTGCAATAAGGAGTCGTATTATTGGATTTAATTTCCCTTTAAACCAGCCAATTACAGCAATGGAAGTGAGAATTACGCCGAATGTTGCCAGTATTACAATATAAAGAGTGTCCATCGTCGATGTCTCGACAATGAGTAAGGCTGGGTTAAAAACATAAACAAAGGGGATAATGAAGCCGGGCATTCCCAGCAGAAATGCTTGCCAACCGGTTTTGCTCGCACTGGCATCCGCTAAGCCGGCAGCCGCATAGGCAGCAACTGCAACCGGCGGTGTGATGAACGACATGATAGCAAAGTAGAATACGAATAGATTGGCGGCTAATGTGGATATGCCGGCAGCAACCAATGTGGGAACGCCAACCGTAGCGGCGATAATATAAGCTGCAGTACTGGGCAATCCCATCCCCATGACGATGCAGGCCAGCATTACCAATAGAAGCATGAGAATCACATTGCCACCGGACAGTTGAAATACAATGCTGGTAAATTTGATCCCAATACCGGTCATAGAGACAATGCCGATGACAATTCCGGCACAAGCACAGGCGATTGTTACCGAAACAGTGGTCTTAGAGGCTTTGACAAGCGCTTCGAACACCTCTCGGAAAGGAAGACGCCGATGGGTGAACCATTCTTTCCCAAAACCGAGGATGAGCAGTACGCCGATGCTGAACAGAGCGGAATAGTTGGCGGAAAGATTAAAACCGAGCAAAGCTATAATCAGAGTGACAATCGGCAAGCCGTAATACCAACCCTCTTTGAGGATTTGTTTTACTTGTGGCAAGTTTTCTTGGTGCTCCGCCTCCAATCCACGTTTATCCGCTTCCAGATACACGGACGTACCAAGGCTTAAATAATAGAGAATGCCGGGTACAATAGCCGCAATAATAATGGTGGAATAGGGAATGCCGGTTAAATCGGCCATAACAAAAGCGGCGGCTCCCATTACGGGAGGAAGAATTTGTCCTCCGGTAGAAGCAACCGCTTCTACAGCGCCCGCAAATTCCGGTCGGTATCCTACTTTTTTCATTAAAGGAATGGTAAAGGTTCCGGTTGTAACAACATTAGCTACGGCGCTGCCGTTGATGGAACCCATCAGTGCGCTAGAGACTACCGCTGCCTCAGCAGGACCACCTTTCATGCGGCCGGTAAGCGCATAGGCAATATCAATAAAGAACTGACCGGCGCCGAATTTATCTAATAATTCGCCAAATATGATGTATAGCGCAACAAATGAAACACAGGCGCTAATGCAGGTTCCAAAAATGGACTCGCTTGTCCAAGAAATATAATTTGTAATATAGGGAATCGTGTAGCCTCGGTGGGAAATGATATCGGGCATGTAGGGGCCGGCAATGGCGTATAGTAGAAAAATAGCACTAAGAGCGGAGAGAGCCCAACCCACTGTTCGCCAAGCCAAATACATAACGCCAATGATTAAGAGGACACCAAAGAGGATCTCTACATCCGAAGTGCCTTGAATACTACGTTTTAACATCACATCAAGGTTTGTGCGCAGAAGAAAATAAGATCCGGAGACTACTGCTAATAGAGAGCAGAGACCATATATTGTGGCGGAATATTTCTTTTCTGTTTTCGCAGAGGCGGAGCATTTCATTAGGAAGAAAATAAGAATCATTACAAAAACATGAAACACTCGTTGCTGAATAATACTGATGGAGGTGTTCCAAGCGATAAAAATATGAAAGATTGCCGCTAAAAGACAGACAAGAGAAAGGATCGTGTCCAGTATTTTGTTGCTTTTTGAACTTCGTTTCTTGTTCATTTTTTACCTCAGTTCATATAAGAAGGGTCGAGAATGCTTCTCTCACGGCCCTTCCGGTTACATTTCAGCCTTTCAATCCTTCCGGTATTGTTACTCCTTTTTCTTCTAAATAACGAATAACACCGGGATGCAAGGGAATATCGATGTTTTTTAGAATAGAATCCCATACAGCTTGCTTCTCAACGCTCTTTGCGCTAGAAGCCCACTCATCGCGATTTTCCCAAATCGCTTTGGTGATCTCATAAACATCGTCATCCGTCAGACCGCTGTTAAGCGAGGTACACATAATGACACTATTTTGCGGAATGGTTACATCCTCATCATTATTTGGATATGTTCCGGCAGGAATGGTGCACCGTGCATAGGCGGGATAAGTTTTGTAAAATGCATCATTGTCGACAGGAAGAAGTATCGCGTCACAGGAGGTGGTAAGTTCCGTAAGCGCAGCCGAGTTCAAAGGATGCGTGGCGATCATAGCGTCAATCTTATGATCTTTCAAAGCGGTTGCGCCATCGGACTCACCCATAAATTGCGCCTTGATACTATTGTAATCCAGTCCATAGATGCCTAGAAGCAAACGACCGGCCATTTCACCGCCGCTACCTGCGGCGCCCATGCTGACAGTTTTTCCTTTCAGATCCGCAATGGATTTTATTCCACTGTCTTTAAGAGTGAAAACTTGAAGATAATTGTTGATTGTCGAGAACATGGCACGAATATCGGTATAAGCACTATTCTCATAGTCGCTCACGCCGTGATAGGCATAGGAGCAAATTTCACTCATGGAAATCCCCATGGCCATTTTGCCTTCATGAAGGTTGCGCAAGTTTTCAATGGAAGCGGCGGTGGATTCCCCAGTTGCTGAGATGCCATCAACGTGCTTGGTGATCGTTTCTGCCATCGCCACACCCATAGGATACAAAGCGCCGGCTGTACCGGCAGTTCCAATGGTGATGCGCAGTTCTCCTGTTCGCTTTGGTGTAGAGCTTTCTGCAGTAGAGCCGCTTTGTACGCCGGAGGTGCTATCCGCAGGTGCAGGAGCCTGACCTTTACCACAGGCGGTTAAGCTGCAGATGATAGCGAACGCAAGCAAAATTCCGACAAACTTTTTCATGTTATCCCTCCTTTAAATGACTTCTATTCTTTTACAACGAATGAAGATTTCCTAATTCCTATTATTTTTTAGCTAAGCGCAAAATATTGGCGCCAATGCCTTTCATCTCTTCATAGAATCGTGGAAACGATACGCCAACATGCGAGACGGAATCGATAAAGCTTTGACCTTCCGCACCGAGAGCAGCACAGGAAGTTGCCATGACGATACGATGATCCTGATGACCGTCGATAGTAGCACCGTGAAGAGGAGAGTGGTAAATGGTGATACTGTCTTCTTCTTCATCTATTCTCGCTCCCATTTTGCGCAATTCGCCGGCGATCGTTTTGGTGCGATCCGTTTCTTTCATTCGGCTGGCAGCGACATTATAAAGTTTCATTTTGCCCTGTGCGTAGCAACCGAGAACTGCCAAAGCGGGCACCGCATCCGGGGTATCGCCACAATCAATCTCGATACCGTGTAAAGTATGTCCACCTTCTATAATGACACCGTCTTTGCCATCGTTAAGGACTTCTACATGACCGCCCATTTGGTTAATCCAATCCACGAAATGGCGTTCACCCATAAAATCATGGATGTCCATGCCGTGCAATTTGATGCGGCATTTTTCCTTCATGATGGAAGCCGCTACCATGGGATAACTGGCGGAACACCAGTCACAGGCAGTGCGTTTGCTGAAAGGGCGGTATTGTTGATTGCCGGGAATAACGAATTTTTCATAGGCATGATTTTCAAGATGGACTCCGGCTGCTTCCATCCAGTCCATGGTCAAATTTGCATAAGGGCGCTCGCCGAGAACCGTATCATAAACGATGGTTGTGGTATCCTTAAGCGCTGGACAGCAGACCATAAGCCCGATTCCCCATTGAACATTTTTACCGTTCAGATGGACCGTATGTCCACCTTCAATAGGTCCTTCAATGATAAGAGGGGCTAATTCATTGTCTCGCGTGGAAATCGCTTTTCCACCCATTTCACGAATGGCATTAAGGAGTGGGGCAATGGGACGATAGGCAATCTGATAATCACCGGTAACTACGCTCTTTCCGTTAAGCATGGCGGCGAGTGTCGTTAAAAAATAGTAGCCTGTACCGGAATTTCCGACATCCAATATACTTGATGGAATACGCAGTCCTTCAAGACCAGGACTGGTAATCGTCCAATCGTCATCATTCGAAGTATCCACCGTAGCACCCAGATGACGGCAACACTCCGCAATATCATAGTTGTCGAGACTCAGCATCGGATTTAAGATGTGACTGGTTCCCTTGGCAAGTGTTCCCAAAATTAGACCGCGAGCAGTCTGACTTTTGGATCCGGGAATATGCACCTCACCATTTAGGCGTGAGGTGGGTTTTATCATGTAATACATAAAACAACCACTCCTTCTTCGTAAATTGTTCGGCCGAAGGTTGTATTCAATATAACAAATGGATTGAAACACGTGAAATAACGATTTATAATATACTTATAAGTGACGCTTATAAGAAAGGAGTTGGTTTATGGAGCTGTTCCACCTTCGATATGTAGTTAAATTAGCGGAGACTGCGAACTACTCCAAGGCTGCGAGCCAGCTTTATATTACACAACCGGCATTGTCACAACAGATCCGCGCGATAGAGAATGAGATCGGTGTCAAGCTTTTTGAACGCACCACGAGAAAAGTGGCACTGACCGAGGTCGGAAAAGAGTTTGTATTACATGCACAATCCGTGTTACGAGAAATGGACGAATTGGGAAGGAGCATAGCGCTTCGACGTCGTGAAATGCGAAGTGGTATATCTGTAGGACTCCTTAGCACGCTGTCTCATCTTAATATTCCTGAATATATCATGGGCTTTCACCAGCATTATCCAAATATTCAAATCGATATTCAAATTGGTTGGAGCTCAGAACTGATAACGCGTGTAAAAACACAGGAATTGGATGCGGCGGTTACCAATGTTTATTTTTCACCGAACAAGGAACCGGATCCGCAATTAACAATTATTCCTTATTTTGAGGATACTATCGTTGTCGTTGCTGCTCGTCGTTCCAGTATCGGCGACAGGGAGTATTTGGATATGCAGGATATTTCTGCTCTACCGGTTATAGGTCTTGATACGAAGACGAGCATCCGTATGCAAATGAATGATATTTTTCTTAATATGCACCAATCGCCGAAGATCGTCTGTACATGTCCGGATATTGACAGTTTAATAGGAATGGTACGAGCTAATATAGGAATTACGTTTTTATCTTCCGGCGTGGCTCAATCGTACCTGCATAAAGATTTAGTCAGCCTTCCCCTTCATCCTATACAAAAAACACAAACAGCCATGGTCACGTATAAAAGAACTACGCCATCCTACGCATTGCGCCTGTTTGAAGACTATTTTAATGGTATAGTTCATTAAGCGTTCCTAAATAGTTGTTATTGTACAGTACTTTAGAAAGTAATCGTTTCAAGTATCGTAAACATTAAACATGTTGAGACCCCATACAATATGTTAAACACATCCAACATCACACTCCTACCCCAAAATACGCCCATCCCTCGAAATCGTAACGACCTGCCACGGAAGACATTTACCGCTGGCTCTAAGCGCATTCTCCGCTGTTCGCTGAAGACCGCCACAGCAAGGCACTTCCATCCGCACTATGGTTACACTTTGGATGGCGTTGTGGGACAAAATGGCAGTCAGTTTTTCTGTGTAGTCCACAGCATCCAACTTGGGGCAGCCAATCAGCGTGATTCGACCACGCATAAAGTCCTCGTGAAGATTGGCATAGGCATAGGCGGTGCAATCTGCAGCAAGGAGAAGATTAGCGCCTTCAAAGAACGCGGCTTTTTCCGGAAGAAGCTTGATTTGGCATGGCCATTGCCGTAAACAAGACGCAGAGTGGGAGAGAGTGCGGTCGGTTTTCCTCTGTGAAATGGTCTTTCGTTCTTGTTGAAGGGCTTTGACGGCCGCTTCGTCATACGCCGGAGCTTCCCGTTCCTCAAAATGAATAGCCCCTGTGGGGCAGGTGGGCAGACAGTCACCGAAACCGTCACAAAAACTTTCTCTTGTTAACTTTGCTTTGCCGTTGATGATGTCGATAGCGCCTTCATGGCAGGCATGAGCACAAAGCCCACAGCCGTTACACTTTTCTTCTTCAATGGTAATGATTTTGCGAATCAAGATTTTATCCTCCTCCGGTTATTCATTCGTTGGATAGATTATAATATGAAGAGAACGTTCAAACAAAATGGAGAGGAAGGGGAAGTGATGAAGATTTGTCAATTCTGTGGCGCGGAGAATCCGGATTCCGTTGCGGTTTGTTCATCGTGTGGCGCAAATGCCTTCAAACATAAATGCGAAAATTGCGGCACGGTATTTGCGGAAGGCAATTTTTGTCCGCATTGTGGCGTAAAAGTGGGTTCTAAGGCGAAGATATGCCCCCGTTGTGGCGCAGAATACTATTCTGCTGCTTGTCCGGACTGTGGATACATTCCTCATAGCGGCCGTGTCATGACCGTTGAAACGTATGCCGTTTCGCAGCCGGTAAAGAAGAGAAGAACATGGTTATGGGTATTAGGGTGGATATTTATTTTTCCTGTTCCGGTAACAATATTGGTGCGTAGAAATACAAAATGGAATCAAGCGATGAAAACGGCACTCATTGCGGCTTCCTGGATTCTGTATTTTTATCTTGTCTATTCGCAAGAGTAGGAGCATAGCCCTAAAGGGCAAAGCAGAATGAAAAGCAAAAAAGGAAGAAAAAATTTTGACAAGGACAATTTGCCTTGCTATACTGTTTGAGTAACTTTTACGCGGCCCTATGGTCAAGCGGTTAAGACATCGCCCTTTCACGGCGGTATCCCCGGTTCGAATCCGGGTAGGGTCAATTGATGGGCGCTTAGCTCAGTTGGGAGAGCATCTGCCTTACAAGCAGGGGGTCACAGGTTCGAGCCCTGTAGCGCCCATTGCCTATTTTGGCCCGGTAGTTCAGATGGTTAGAATGCCAGCCTGTCACGCTGGAGGTCGTGGGTTCGAAGCCCATCCGGGTCGTTTTCCTGTGCGTAAGCAAGGAAATGCTGGTGTAGCTCAATCGGTAGAGCAACTGACTTGTAATCAGTAGGTTGAGGGTTCAAGTCCTTTCACCAGCTTTTGATGGCGCGAACGTGAACGTGTTCCGATTCGTCACCAAAAGACGATGGCGTGGGGATGAGCTGAGATCCGGCGGAACTTGGTTATGCGCCCATAGCTCAGTTGGATAGAGCAACGGC
>QWCB01005003.1_pt1 | contig 14760 bp, 10 predicted proteins | sample 1972511 | NCBI WGS metagenome assembly QWCB01 (sample SAMN09866719, study PRJNA288562) | Human gut metagenome isolate term5_stool, whole genome shotgun sequencing... | isolation source: gut | host: Homo sapiens | place: USA: California
ATAGTTTTATTGTATCATATTTTGTTTCGCAGGAAGTCTACTCTTCTGAGAAATATCTAGAAGCCGGAATTGTAACAAGTGTCTTTGCCTTTCGTACCATTATCTGGGCCATCGAATTGATCCTTGCTAAACAAATTATCTTTATCAATGACCATGAAAATCACTTGACTGCTTTCTACTTTATCGGAGGTGGTGCAAATATTCTATTTAACTCCTTGCTGTTTTTCAATAATATCTTCACCCCTGAATACTACATTGGAACAACCGTTCTAGCTGAAGCAATTGTGGTTCTGCTAGAGATTCGCTTTATTAAGAAGTACAAACTATTGGATTTGAAAGAGATTTTTTCAACCTTAACTCGCTACACAATTGTGTCACTTGGTTTCATCCCAATTTATTTTGTTTTTAAAACCCTCTTCCAAGTTCATAGCTACGAAGTTACGATGAATATGATCTGCATGGTTCTTTCTACAATCGCAGCTTGTGGCATCTACTACGCTATCACCCTCTTTTTTATCAAAGATAAAACACTTCATTATGCGCTTAACCTAGTTCGTGCTAAGATTAAAAGAGGATAGAGGTCATTAGCCTTCTCAAAAATGTTCAAATTAAATATTACGTAACAAAAAGAAGACCTTACAGAGTCTTCTTTTTTCTATACATCCTACACAATAAATACTCACTCAGCAATCTTGTTAGAGCAAACGAAGTCAAGTCGATACTGACCTAGCTTAAAAAATCACTTTATAAATCTACTGTTAGTGCCTTCCCAGCTCTCACGACTTGCTCACCTGCAATGTAGACGTCATCAACATCACTGGATTTGACAGCATATACTAGGTGAGACAGCATGTTTTCTTGAGGTTGGAGATGGATTTTTCCTTGCGGTTGGATAACGAGAAAATCTGCTTGCTTGCCGACTTCTAGGCTACCAATCTCATCTTCCATTCCTAGTACCTTAGCTCCTTCAATCGTCAATGCCTTGAGAGCAGTTTCAATAGGAAATTGACTGGCATCACCGCTCTTCATTTTCTGTAAAAGGGCCGCCGTGCGTCCTTCCTCAAACATGTCCAGGTTATTATTAGAAGCAACCGAGTCTGTCGCAATTCCGACTGGCACACCTGCCTGTTGAAGTTGAACGACAGGTGCAATCCCTGAAGCTAGTTTAAGGTTGCTGATAGGATTGTGGGCGATAGCGACTTGCGAATCTGCCAAGCGGGTAATTTCTGCTTCATTTAACTCCACACCGTGGGCAAATACAGCCTGATGATCTAAATACCCAAGTTCATCTAGAAAGGCTATTGGACGTTTGCCATAACGTTTCAGGATAATGCCTGACTCTTCTTTTGTTTCTGCCACATGAATATGAAGTGGAATATCCTCTTCTTTTGCTAGGTTCAAACTAGCCTCTAACAATTCTCGACTACAACTGTAGGGCGAATGAGGAGCCACCATAACCTTGAAATTGGGATCCTGATAGCCTTTGATTGTCCCGATGACAGCACGAGTTTTTGCTATAGTCTCATCAGTCGTCTCCATTTCTGAAGAAAAGAGAGTTGGAGAAAAATAGCAACGCATCTTGGATGCCTTGACTGCTTCATAAATCTTCTCTATCTCTACTCCATTCGGATTGTACATATCATTGAATGTTGTCGTTCCTGACTGGAGCATCTCTGTCAGAGCCTCTTTGACGGTTTTTGTAGTCATCTCTGGTGTGAATTCTGCTTCTGCTGGCCAGATATAGTCCTCCAGCCATTCGTGGAGATTGCTATCATCACGAATCCCTCTCAAGCCTGTCATTGCAGAGTGGGTATGGCAGTTAACCAAACCAGGCATAATCCAAGCACCCTGATAGTCTATGATTTGATCTGCTTGCTTGAGAATTTCTTGATTTTCCTGACCGACATAGACGATTTGAGAATTTTCAAGAGCTAAGATACCATCCAGGTAGACATGGAAATCTTGGTCACAAGTCACGATATTTACATGCTGAAAGACTTTCATCAATAGGCTCCTTTTCTAAATTATACTCTTCGAAAATCAAATTCAAACCGCGTCAACGTCGCCTTGCCGTATATATGTTACTGACTTCGTCAGTTCTATCTACAACCTCAAAGCAGTGCTTTGAGCAACCTGCGGCTAGCTTCCTAGTTTGCTCTTTGATTTTCATTGAGTATTAGCTTTCATACTAGATAATTTTTCTAGCTATTGTAACAAAAAAGTCACCCGAAGGCAACTTTTCTTATTTGTTTATTTGCTTTATAAACGATTAAAAGTCTATTCTGGACTAAAAGCAGCTGCTTCTTGCATTTGATAATATTTACCTTTTCTCGCCATGAGTTCCTGATGATTGCCATGTTCGACAATATCACCATCCACCAAGACAAGAATCAAATCAGCATCCTGAATGGTTGACAAACGGTGGGCGATTATGAAACTTGTCCGCCCCTTCATGAGTTTGGCAAAGGCATCCTGAACCAAAACCTCGGTACGGGTATCGATGGATGAAGTCGCTTCATCTAAGATAAGAATCTTAGGAATAGCTAGAAAGACACGGGCAATAGTTAAAAGCTGAGCTTGACCAACAGATAAGGATTCACCTGCATTTTCAAGCTTGGTATCATAACCCTGTGGCAACTGTTGGATAAAGAAGTCCGCATTTGCTGCCTTGGCTGCTGCAATAACCTGCTCTCGGCTTGCTTCAGGATATCCAAAAGCAATATTGTCATGAATGGTTCCTTGCTTGAGCCAGGTTTCTTGAAGCACCATCCCAAACTGCTGTCGAAGAGAAGCTCGGGTATAGTCATAAATGGAACGGCCATCCAGTAAAATATCTCCAGAGTTAATCGGATAAAAACGCATGAGGAGATTGATGAGGGTAGATTTCCCAGCACCCGTTGGTCCAACGATAGCAACCTTACTACCAGCTGGAATATCAATAGACAAGTCCTTAATTAAGATATTTTCAGGGTTGTAGCCAAAAGAAACATGCTTAAAGGAAATAGCTCCCTTGACTTGGTCGCTGTTCAATTCTTTAAGGCCAGTTTCTGTAATCTCAGGGCTTTCTAAAACAGTATAAACACGTTCTGCACAAGCTAGAGCACTTTGCAACTCAGCTAAGACTGATGAAATATCGTTAAAGGGCTTGGTATACTGCTGTACATAATTCAAAAAGGTCACTAAACGTCCAACTGTTAAAGTGGAACCCGCCATGATACGGAAGGCACCAACGCCAGCTAGTAGGGCATAAATGAGGGCATTGACGAAACGAGTCGAAGGATTGACTGTCGATGAATAAAAGATGGCCGACTGAGAATATCCTGCATAAGTATCGTTTGCCTCATGAAGTTTTTGGATAAATTCTTCTTGGGCATTGAAAGACTGGATAATAGTCTGTTGGGTAAGGGATTCCTCTATCAGCTGGGTTTGAATCCCCCTAGACTCTGTCTGTTTTTGAAAGAGATGGTAGGATCTCTTGGCAATAAAGCGTGAAATGACCATAGACAGAGGTGTTAAGAGCAGAACTAATAAAGTCATCAAAAGATGAATTTGAAGCATAGCAAGGATACTGACCAAAATCATCAGAACTCCGATAAAAAATTGGTTGAAAATCATATTCAATCCCGCTGCCAACTGTTCAATATCTGTCGTCACACGGCTGACCATTTCTCCACTCCCCTGTCTGTCTACAAGGGCAATCGGAAGACGATGGAGTTTTTGAATGATTTTTTCACGTAAATCTCTGGTATAGGAGAAAATGAGGCGGTTGTATAGGAGGGGATTGGCCCATTGAACTAGTGTATTTCCTATGACCACCAAAATCATTTGGAGAAAAATCTGCCAAAATAGCTGAGATGAGCCTGTCACTAGAACTTGGTCAATTACTTGTCCAATCAAGATTGGAAGATAGATTGATAGGGCCACTTGAGCAATGGTTCCTAAGAAAGCCAGGAAAAGAAGGACGGGATGACTTGCTAAATCTTTTGCCAATTGTTTGAGGGTTTGACTTGCATGTTTACCTTTCATTCTAGTCCTCCTTTCCATGTTGGGATGCATTGATTTCACGATAGACTTGACTAGATTTCATTAATTCCTCATGATTTCCGAGCGCTAATTGCTGACCTTTCTCTAAAAGGAGAATTTGATCAGCAATCTTCAAGGTCGAAGTTCGTTGGGAAATCAAAATCAAACTAGTATCAGGCAAGTTTTCCTGAACAGCCTTTAGAAGATTGGACTCGGTGATGGTATCAAGGGCTGAAGTCGCATCATCCAAAATGAGAAATGGTGCTCGATGCAAGACTGCTCGGGCAATCGACAAGCGTTGCTTTTGCCCACCTGAGAAATTTCGACCGCCTGCTTGAACCTCTGCGTCCAGCTGACCTTCCTTATCGCTGACAAAGTCCTTGGCCTGAGCAATTTCCAAGGCCTGCCAGAGTTCTTGGTCCGAGACAGGCTCTTCCATACCCAGAGTCAAATTAGAACGAATAGTCCCTTTAAAAAGTTCAACCTTTTGAGGAACATAGGCCATCCAAGAACGCCATTGAGCAAGATTTTGAGGACTATTCGCAGCCTGATAGAGGGCCACTGTTCCTTTATCTGGTTTGTACAAACCAAGTAAAACCTGTACCAAGGTTGACTTACCAGAACCAGTTCCTCCGATAATTCCAAGAATTTCTCCTTGCTGCATATCAAAAGAAAGATTTCTCAAGGATGGTTGGGCAGCATCTGGGTAGGTAAAGTTCAAGTGATGAACATGTAAAACTTGATTCCGAGACATTTTCCCCACCTGAATCTCAGAATGAATATCTTCAGGTTCTTCAGCGAAGACTTCCTCAATTCGCTTAGCTGATATATAGGACTGGTTGAGTGAATTAATCAGCATGGCTAGTTTAATCAACTCTACCAAGATCTGTAAGAGATAGTTGATTAGGGCAATCAAGGCACCCTGACTGAGCCATCCTCCCTGGATAGAAAGATAACCATTCCAGATAATCACCAGCAAGGTTCCGTTGACAATCAAATTGGTCAAGGGGGTCAAGAGACTAGACCAGTAGCCTGTTTTCATTTGGATAGCCGTATAAACTTGGTTTAGTACTTGGAAATTCTGGATTTCTCGTTTTTCTTGGCCAAAAGCACGAATCACACGCATACCTTGTATCTGTTGGCGCGTTTCCTGAACCAGCTGGTCAGTTTTCTTCCTCAAGCTACTGTAGAGAGGATTGACCAAACGTGATAACACGACAATGACAAAGGTCAAAATGGCAACCATGACCAAAAACCATAGAGTCAATTCAGGCGAGAGACGATAAGCCATAAAGATGGCACCAAAAACAATAATAGGAGCCCTTAAAAATAAGCGCAAGAATTGATTGATACCAGTTTGAATCTGATAGGTATCTGAAGTCAAACGTGTCACCAAACTCGAAGTCGTCAAACGGTCTCTACTATCCTTGGACAAAGAGAGAATATGACGATAGAGGTCATTGGTCAACTCCTTGGTGAAGCCGACTGCTGCCTTGGCTGAGTAAAACTGAGCAACTAGGGCAACTAGGACACCGATGACCGCAAAAACAAAGAGAAGACCCATTTGCATCCAGAGGTGTCCTTGATCTTTTTGAGGAATGGATTGGTCGACAATCCCAGCTATCACCATGGGTACCAAGAGTTCAAAAACAGCTTCTAGCAACTTAAACAAGGGCGCTAGGAAAGACTCCTTGAGGTAGGGTTTAAAGTAAGAAAGTAATTGTTTCATATGTCCCTTCTATTCCAAAATGAAGAAGGTGGAAACACCACCATCTTTTTTACTTGTTCAAATATGGAAGCAAGTAGCCATAGCCAGCTTCTTCCATTTCATCCTTAGCAATGAATCGTAAAGAGGCAGAATTAATACAATAGCGTAAACCACCTAGTTCCTGAGGTCCGTCTGTAAAGACATGTCCCAAGTGGGCATTACCCGAACGTGACCGGACTTCGATACGTTCCATACCATGACTCAAGTCCTGATAGTAATGGATGAGCTCTTTAGAAATTGGTCGGCTAAAGCTTGGCCAACCACAGCCTGAGGCAAACTTATCCTTGGCAAAGAAGAGGGGCTCACCAGTCGTGATATCGACATAAATTCCTTCCTCAAAGGTTTGGTCGTAAGCATTGCTAAAGGGAGCTTCCGTCGCTGCATCTTGCGTGACTCGATAGGACTCCTCAGACAGTTGTTCTCGTAATACTTCCTGACTAGGTTTTTCATAGTTGGCCGCATCTATCAGTGGTTTTTCTGCATCTCTCACATCGATATGGCAATAACCACCAGGATTTTTCTTGAGGTAGTCTTGGTGATAGTCTTCAGCCAAGATGTAGTGACGAAGCTTCTCCACTTCAACCGCTATCTTGCGTCCAAGCATGCGCTCCTGCTCTTGGACAAGAGCATAGATAGTCGGCAAATCCTCTTCATCTTGATAATAAATCCCTGTGCGGTATTGACGACCACGGTCATTTCCTTGTTGATTGACAGACAGTGGATCAATGACTCGGAAATAATAGAGTAAAATCTCACGGAGCGAGACTGCCTTTTCATCATAGATAACTTGCACAGTCTCAGCATGATCTGTTTCTTTGATTAATTGATAATTGGTGGTTTCAACTTGACCATTAGCGTAACCAACACTGGTTTGCAGCACTCCAGAAATTCTGGAAAAATATTCTTCCAAACCCCAAAAACAACCACCTGCTAAATATATTTCTGCCATCTCATACCTCCTTGACCATCTATCGGTCATCAAATACGGGAAACATTTCATACTCTTCGAAAATCAAATTCAAACCACGTCAGCTTCGCCTTGCCGTAGATATATGTAACTGACATCGTCAGTCTTATCTACAACCTCAAAGCAGTGCTTTGAGCAACCTACAGCTCGCTTCCTAGTTTGCTCTTTGATTTTCATTGAGTATCAGTTCCCACGTTTCATTTTCAAAAAAAGGACAGGAAGCCCTCTAATAGAGAGTTTCCCCATCCTATCGCTATATTTATTTTTCTTCGACGCGAACGCCTTGTGTGTCTACTTGCAAATCATGAAGCTTGCCTTTGAAAGGTTGTTTTTCAAGCTCTGCCTTAATCTTAAGCATCTTATCAGGCTCAGCTAGAACCATGACCGTAGGCCCAGCACCAGACAAGTAGGTCGCATAAGCACCGTTTCTCTTAGCAACTTTTTTAATTGTCGCAAATTCTCGCACCAAATCTTGACGATAACGCTCGTGGAAAAGGTCACTCTCGATAGCTTGGCCAGCTTTGACCATATCTCCTGTCAGTAGAGCTGCGATAGCCACATTGGCGATAGAACTTGCTGCAACAGCTTCCTTGTATGATAATTTCTTAGGCAAGACACCACGACTATCGCGAGTTCGCAATTCATAGTTTGGAATATAAGCTAGGAAAGCACACTCTGGGAAAGGCGCCACAACAGCTGAAACCTGATCTTCGACTGAGCTGGCAATGACCAGATTACCATAGATAGCCGGCGCAACATTGTCAGGATGCCCTTCGATCTTAGTCGCCAATTGCAATTTGTCGTGATCGCTTAATTTAAGATTTCCTAATTGATTTGCCAGTTCAATCCCAGCAACGATGACTGAGCTCGATGAACCTAGTCCACGTGCAAGAGGAATATCACTGATCATCTTCAGACGTCTTGGTTGTAAGTCTGGAACGATTTGTAGAGCAATCTTCAGCAAAAGATTACGTTCGTCACGTGGAATCCATTTACCTAGTTGGTGCTCAATCATCCATTCTTCACGTTCTTCACAAACCTGAATCTCTAGATATTTAGTTACAGCTACACCAACAGAGACAAATCCTGGACCCACATTGGCACTTGTAGCAGGTACAATAATCTTCATCTTAGTCTCCTAAAACCTTGAAGGTGTTGAGAAGTTCAAATTCAGCTACACCCTTCAAAGATGCTGTAATATTTTCAAGCTGTGCCTTGTTGATCTTATGGCTGATGATAACAACACGAGCCTTGCCTTCTTGCTTGCCATCTTGTAGGATTTGCTTGAAGGAAATATCTTCTGCATTAAAGAGCTCAGCCAATTTCAAGACTTGACCTTTTGAATCTGGTGCCAAGATTGAGAAATAGTAGTTGGCTTTGACATCTTCTGGCTGAGCCAAAACAAGGTCACGATGATATTCGTTGAAGGCTTTTCCAATTGTACCGTCATTCAAACGACGAACGATACGAACGATATCGGCTACGACACTCGTCGCAGTTGGTTTTTGTCCGGCACCTGGTCCGTAATACATAGATTCACCGATACCAATAGACTCCACAAAGACTGCATTCATGACACCATTGACACTTGCAAGTGGGTGAGCCTTAGGAAGGAAGGTTGGTGTAACCTCGGCAGCGATTCCAGATGGTGTTTCTTCGATAGAACCTACTAATTTAACCACATACCCAAGATCTTGGGCAACTGCCACATCCTCTGGAGTGATGTTGCGGATTCCTTGATGGGCCACATCTTCAAATTTGACATTCATCCCAAATGCAAACTGGCTAAGGATGACCATCTTGTAGGCTGCATCAATCCCATCAACGTCATTTGTAGGATCACTTTCAGCAAAGCCAAGTCGTTGGGCTTCTGCAAGGGCATCAGCGTAAGACCAGCCTTCTTCTACCATTTTAGTCATCATAAAGTTTGATGTGCCATTGACGACACCAAGAACACGTGTGATTTTGTCTGATGCTAGTGAGTTAACCAAGGTACGAAGGATTGGAATTCCTCCCGCAACAGCTGCTTCATAGTAAAGAGCATCATTATGAGCTTTGGCAATCTCAAGCAATTCTGCACCATGAACAGCCAAAAGGTCCTTGTTGGCTGTCACGACATGCTTCCCTGCTTCTAAGGCACGAGTAATAAAAGTTTTAGCAGGCTCGATACGTCCCATCAACTCAACAACGATAGTGATGTCTTTGTCTGACAAGATTTCATCGATATTTGTTACAAAATTAAAATCATTTCCTGCCTCAAGCAAGCGTGCTTTCTCTTCATCGTCTTTGACCAAAACCTTTGTACCAAATCCAAGTAAAGCAATCTTAACTGACATATTTGTCTCCTCGAAATTTTCTAATAGTCCTATTATACCAAAATTGTGAGAAAATTCCTACCATTCTGAACTAAAAATAGGAGCGTCAAATCATAAAAAAGCCTGCCCTGATACAACCTAGGGCAGACTCTATTTTCAATCTATTTCACAAAAGCCAATTCCTTGCCAGTAGACAGGTCTTCTCGATAGTGGAAACCTGCAAAGCTGAGCTTTTTGATTTCTTCTACCGAAGTCACCTGATTTTCCATCAAGGCTGTTAAGAAACCACCTCTAGCTTTCTTTGAAATGGTTGAGTGGACTTTAAGTTTTCCATCTCTGTCTTCCATAAACTTAAAGGTCACCATTTTTTCACGGATTTCTTTTGGAAAGACATTTTCAAACTCCGAAGACAAGAGTGAAAAGATTAATTCTTCACCCTTCACCGACTCTTCATAAGCTGACTGCCAGTGTTTTGTAAGACTTTTGCCTCTAACCTTGAGCTTCATCATAAAATCTAGTCTATAAGGGGCAAGGGGCGCAAAGGCTGGAATAACTCCATAGAGAGCTGATGTTATCATGAGGTGTTTCTCCAGATAGGCTTGTTCAGCTTTGCTTAGATTGTCCCTTTTGATGTTGCGATACATAAGTCCATCAAAGAGGTGCAAGGCAGGATAAGAGTTTGCAGTTCCATTTTTTAAAGCTTGGATGCGTTCATACTCTTCTTGTGCTTTTTCAGCAGAAATTTTATAAAAATTTTCCAGTTCTTGAGCAGAATATATAGTTAGTTCGTCTAGTACAGCCTGACTTTCAGGACACAAGGTTTTTGCCTCTAAACTAGGAACATTTGTATTCATTTCTTTTGCAGTTGGGATTAGAATTTTCATAGTCTTAGTGTAGCATATTTTTTTAGGAGCACCAAGGATTTGACCCTAAATGATACGTCCTTCCAAATGATCGAGTTCATGCTGACAGATCTGAGCCGGAAAACCTGTCAGGGTAATGGTCTGTTCTTTCCAATGAACATCTCTATAGGATACGGTAATTTTTTCATACCTGGTTGTCGGTCTCACACCCGTCAGAGACAAACATCCTTCCTCGGTCTCGTAAGGCTCTTCAAAGGATTTGAGGATGGGATTAAACATAACCATGGGAATCATTCCGATATTAAAAATAATGACGCGCTTTTGCACCCCAATCATATTGGCTGCTAGTCCAACACAGGTTTCACGATTAGCTAGCAAGGTGTCTTGCAAATCCTTTGCTAGAGGCAAATCCTCCTGACTTGCAGGCTGGGATACCTGCGATAAAAACATCATATCTTCGACAATTTTCTTTTCCAAGTCTTCTTTCCTCCATCTTTTTCTCTACTTGATTATAGCACAAAATCTATTGACTTTTATCTTTATATAAACACAAAAAAGCCATCCGAAGATGACTTTTCAATGCTTAAATGGCGTTTTTATCTTTTCCAAGTGCACGTTGAACGGCTTTGACAATCTCAACCAAAACAACAATCATAAGGGCACCTACAGCAACAACCAACCATTGCGTCAAGCTCAAATGAGACACGTGGAAGAGTTTATTGAATCCAGGTACCATAATCGTCGCCATTAAGAGAATAAAGGCAACTGGGATAGACCAGTTAAAGGTCTTGTTCTTGAAGAGTCCCACTTTAAAGATTGATTGGTAAACAGACTTAACGTTAAAGGCATGGAGCAATTGGATCAATCCAAGAGTCGCAAAGGCCATGGTCAAAGCATCTGCATGGATTTCTGCCCGGGTAGAGTGTTCAGGAGAAATCAAAGCCCAACCATAGACACCAAGAACCAGCATAGTTTGGAAGATTCCTTGATAAAGGATAGCTCCGAAGACACCACCGTCAAAGAAATTAGATTTACGGCCACGAGGTTTGTGGGTCATGACACCTGGCTCAGCTGGTTCCACACCAAGAGCGATGGCTGGAAGCGTATCGGTTACCAAGTTGATCCAGAGAAGATGTACTGGTTGAAGAACATCCCATCCAAAGAGGGTTGCAAAGAAGATGGTGAAGACTTCAGCCATATTGGCAGACAAGAGGTATTGGATGGATTTTTGGATATTTGAGAAGACCTTACGTCCTTCTTCTACCGCTACGATAATAGTGGCGAAGTTATCATCGGCAAGGACCATGTCAGAAGCACCCTTAGAAACCTCTGTACCTGTAATCCCCATACCGATACCGATATCAGCTGTTTTAAGCGATGGCGCGTCATTAACCCCGTCACCAGTCATGGCAACAACTTTACCTTCTTTTTGCCATGCTTTTACGATCCGAACCTTGTGTTCAGGTGATACACGTGCGTATACAGAGAATTGCTTGAAGACTTTTTGGAATTCTTCGTCAGTCAGTTCATTCAACTCAGCACCCGTGAAGACATGGTCTTCTGTATCATTTGGATCGATGATTCCAAGACGTTTGGCAATAGCTTCTGCTGTATCTTGGTGGTCACCCGTAATCATGATTGGACGGATACCTGCTTCTTTAGCGACACGGACAGCTTCTGCAGCTTCTGGACGCTCAGGGTCAATCATGCCGACCAAACCTGAGAAGATGAGGTCAGATTCAACAATTTCAGATTCCAAGGTTGGGATTTCCTTGCTTGTCTTATAAGCCATCATCAAGACACGAAGTGCTTGTTTGGCCAAGTCTTTGTTGATTGCAAGGATAGCTTTCTTGTCTTCTTCTGTGATAGGGCGAACTTCCCCATTTACTTCAATACGTGTCACACGCTTGAGCAATTGGTCAGGGGCACCCTTGACAGCGATAAAGTATGAACCATCTGCTTCCTTATGGATAGTAGACATGAGCTTACGGTCTGAGTCAAATGGCAATTCTGCAACACGTGGCTCATCCTTCAAGATTTCACGAACGTCAAAGTTGTGGTCCAAACCAAACTGTACCAAGGCAGTCTCCGTTGGGTCACCAATCAATTTACCAGATGGGGCCACCTTGGTATCATTGGCAAAGTTCATGATGCGAAGCGTATTGTTGCTAGCAGCAATCTCAGCTGCTGAGCTTTTCAATTGACCGTTAGTATACACTTTTTCAACCGTCATTTGGTTCATAGTCAAGGTACCTGTTTTATCAGATGCGATGATTTCTGTTGAACCAAGTGTTTCAACCGCTGGTAATTTACGAACAATTGAATTACGTTTAGCAAGGGTTGTTGTTCCCAAAGAGAGAACGATGGTTACAATGGCAGGAAGTCCTTCTGGAATCGCTGCAACCGCAAGAGCAACTGCAACCATCAAGCCTTCCAACGGATGCTCACCACGAACGAATACACCAACCAAGAAAGTGATAATCGCAATCACAACGATTAAGTAAGTCAAGGCTTTAGATAATTGTTCCAAGCTTTGCTTCAATGGTGTTTCTGTCTCATCGGCATTAGCCAACATATCTGCAATCTTACCAACTTCTGTATACATACCAGTATTGGTTACGACACCAATACCACGACCGTAAGTTACGTTTGAGTTTTGGTAACCCATATTAACGCGGTCCCCAATACCAGCATCTGCTTCTACTACTTGAGTAATATCTTTTTCAACTGGTACAGATTCACCAGTAAGAGCAGCTTCTTCGATTTTAAGAGACGCCGCTTCAAGCAAACGCATATCTGCAGGCACGACATCTCCCGCTTCAAGCAAGACGATATCTCCAGGTACCAATTCTTTTGAGTCGATCTCAATGACATGACCATCACGACGAACACGAGCCATCGGGCTAGACATGTTTTTCAGAGCTTCAATTGCTGCTTCTGCTTGACCTTCTTGGTAAACACCAAAGGCTGCATTAAGAACAACTACGGCCAAGATAATAATGGCATCTGTTAAACCGTCCATTCCTTCTGTAATTACAGAAAGTGCCGCTGCCGCTAGTAAGATGATGATCATCAAATCCTTAAATTGATCAAGGAATTTAGCTAGTAGGCTACGTTTTTCGCCCTCTTCTAACTCATTTCGACCATAAGTCGCTAAGCGTTCTTGAGCTTGAGCAGTTGACAAACCTTCAACAGATGAATCCAGATTCTTTAGGACTTCCTCAGAAGATTGTGTGTAAAACAAATCTTTATTTTGTTCTTTTGACAAAACAGTCTCCTCCTTTTTGGCCTCTTTTTACAAAAAAAGAGACCTGTTTTTTAAAAAAAACAAGTCTCGCTGTTTAATATAGTGCCGGAAATAATTCGTAATGACGACACTATCGCGGTTAACCGCCAGCTACTCCCTTGAGTAGTTCTATTATATCAGAATTTCAAAAGTTTTCAAGTTTTGAGGTGGGGTTATTCGCGCTCCATTTGAATTTTCCTTACAAAACCAGTATAATGATAGAATACAAAAATTCTAGGAAGAGAGTCAGATGAATCAATCAGTTTCAAACTTGAAATTAGCTGAGCGAGGTGCTATTATTAGCATCTTGACCTACCTTTTCTTGTCAGCAGCTAAGCTAGCAGCAGGACACCTCCTTCACTCGTCCAGTTTGGTGGCGGATGGTTTCAACAACGTTTCTGATATCATCGGAAATGTTGCCCTCCTCATAGGGATTCGATTGGCCCGACAGCCAGCAGATAGAGACCATCGTTTCGGTCACTGGAAAATCGAGGACTTGGCAAGTCTCATCACTTCAATCATCATGTTCTATGTTGGTTTTGATGTTCTTCGCGATACGATTCAAAAGATTATCAGTCGCGAAGAAACTGTGATTGACCCACTGGGAGCGATTTTGGGAGTGATTTCTGCAGTGATTATGTTTGGAGTCTATCTCTACAACACTCACCTCAGCAAGCAATCCAAGTCTAAGGCACTGAAAGCAGCTGCCAAGGACAATCTATCAGATGCCGTCACCTCACTTGGAACCACCATCGCCATCCTAGCCAGCAGTTTTAACTTCCCTCTCGTGGATAAATTGGTTGCCATCGTTATTACCTTCTTTATCCTCAAAACTGCCTATGATATCTTTATCGAGTCATCCTTCAGCCTTTCAGATGGTTTTGATGAACACTTGTTGGAAGATTACCAAAAGGCTATCATGGAAATCCCTAAGATTAGCAAGGTCAAATCACAACGGGGTCGTACTTATGGAAGTAATATTTATCTAGACATTACTCTCGAGATGAATCCAGACCTCTCCGTTTTCGAAAGTCACAAAATTGCAGATCAGGTTGAATCCATGTTATCAGAACGCTTTGGCGTCTTTGATACCGATATTCATATCGAACCAGCACCGATTCCTGAAGATGAAATTCTAGATAATGTCTATAAAAAATTGCTCATGAGAGAGCAACTAATTGACCAAGGAAATCAATTGGAAGAATTACTGGCTGAAGATTTTATTTATATTCGCCAAGACGGACAAGAACTAGACAAGGAATCCTATAAGGAGGAAAAAGAACTAACCTCTGCTATCAAGGAACTTCACTTGACCTCCATTAGTCAGAAGACAAAACTCATCCGCTATCAGATTGGTGACACCATCCATACAAGTATCTGGCGCAGACATGAAACTTGGCAAAATATATTCCATCAGGAAACGAAAATTGAAAAAGACTAAATCATAACCACCCGTCTAACGGGTGGTTTGCACCAGGGCTATAAGCCCAAATTACCAGCCAGCGCCTAAAGACGCTGGCTTTCACGTTGTTCAAGCC
>QWCB01002627.1_pt1 | contig 14755 bp, 12 predicted proteins | sample 1972511 | NCBI WGS metagenome assembly QWCB01 (sample SAMN09866719, study PRJNA288562) | Human gut metagenome isolate term5_stool, whole genome shotgun sequencing... | isolation source: gut | host: Homo sapiens | place: USA: California
TGAAGGGCGCTGATAAACCCCAGAGAGATAAAGAGAATGACGAGGGTGATGGTCATCATGGGCACATCGCCGCCCATGTCGTCGATAAAGTATTGGATGCAGCGATTGTCGTAGAAAGTGGTGGCACCTAAAATAGGTCCGGATTTTTCGGCATCGGAGAGAATGTCTTCAAATCGATCCCGGGCTTTTTCTTCCGAAAGGCGCTCGTGATTTCTGTAAGAGTAGAGGTAATGATTTTTTTCTTTCAGGGAATCAAATACATCTTTTGTGACGAAGGCGACGGAAAAATGTTTCGTATCCATTGCCAGATCCCCCTGGGTTTTTAAAATCGTGGAGTAATCCGGCGTGGCCACCAAGGCCGTAATCTTGTAATCTGTGCCATGGAGGCGAAGGGTATCGCCGAGGTGAAGATCGCTCGCCTTGGCCAAGTTGGCGGCAATGGCAATCTCTCCTTTTTTCTCAGGCAATCGGCCGGCGTGAATGGCGGCGGTGTCGATTTTTTCCCGATTGACGAAGGTGCGAAGTGTTTTTTCCCGCTTATCTTCGTCGCCGGGAATGCGGAAGGGAACGTCTTTATAAAAATTTTCCGCAAGATCCAAATCCCTTTTCTCAATGGCATCCTTCGCCTTTTTCGTTAAAGGATCCGCCATGAGAAATTGGCCGTCTTCCACTTTGTTTTCTCGCAGACCCTTGTAGTAAAGGGGCTTAATGGAATTTTGGCTGATAAAAAAAGAGGAAGTGAAAGTGACGGTTAAAAGGGAAATAAGGAAAAGGGGCAAGTAGGTGCCGGGCTTTTTAAAAAACAGCCGAAGAATCCGTCGGTGAATGGGGTTTTTCATTACCATTGCACCTCCTCGGCGGAGAGGATGTGTTTATTCTCTTCGTAAGACTTTAAGCTGCCGTCGTGAAGGCGCAAAATCACGTGGCACATGGAAGCGATGGCTTCGTTGTGTGTGGCCATAAGAATGGTGGTCTTGTGTTTTTTGTTCAAGTCTTCGATTAAGTGCAAAACCGCCTTGGCGCTTTCGTAGTCCAAGGCACCGGTGGGCTCGTCGCAAATAAAGAGGGACGGCTTTTTCGCCATGGCCCGGGCGATGGACACCCGCTGGGCTTGGCCGCCGGATATTTCCGAGGGGAATTTGTGCAATTGATCGGCGATGCCCAGCTCCTCGGCCAAGGCGTCCACGTTCAGAGGATCGTCGGAAAGGTAGGCGCCGGTCAGAATATTTTCTCGGACGGTTAAATTTTCCACTAAATTATAAAATTGAAAGACGAAGCCCAATTGTTTTCTGCGATAGCGCTCCAGTTCCTTTTTATTCATATGGGACAATTGGGCGCCGTTTACGATAATTTCGCCTTCGTCGACGGTTTCAATGCCTCCTAAAATATTCAGCAAGGTGGATTTTCCCGAGCCGGAGGGGCCCAAGAGACAGGCCAGGCTTCCTTCGGGCAGCATAAAAGACACGTCTTTTAATACGTGAAGCCGTTGATTTTTCGTGCCGTAACTTTTATGTAGATGGTCAATGGTAATCATAAGAACCTCCTTAATTAAATGATACTTTTTATCAAAACAATTGTATGCCTCGCGACTTTTTTTGTCTATAAAATTCTCGGCTGCTCATGTATTTTTTTCGAACTTCATTTAACTATTTGAGAAAAGAAAAAATCCCCTCGATTTTACGAGGGGACTCCTTTAATTTGTGCGGTCGTCCATGGACAGGTATTTTTTCCTGGAGTTTAAGTGGACGTAGGCCGGGCGAATGATCTTCTTGTCTTGGACTTGTTCCAAACGGTGGGCGCACCAGCCGGCCATGCGGGCGGTGGCGAAAAGTGGGGTGTAAAGGTCCCGAGGGATCCCCAACATTTGATACACCAGGCCCGAGTACAAGTCGATGTTGGCGGTGAGGGGATAGCTTGTGTTGTTGCGCTCTTGCAAGAGGCGACCGCCGATGTCTTCCACCAGGCGAATGAAATTGTATTGATCGCTGTAGCCTTTTTCTTCGGCCAACACCTTTGCCTGCTGCTTTAAGAGTTCGGCCCGCGGGTCGCTTAAGGTGTAGACGGCGTGTCCGATGCCGTAGATTAGGCCCTTGCCGTCGAAGGCCTGGCCTCCTAAGATGCGGCGCAGGTAATCTTCGATGTCGTTTTCATTGTGGACGTCCCGCACATTGGAGGCGATGTCGTCGAGCATGGCGGAACACATGAGGTTGGCGCCCCCGTGGCGCGGCCCCTTTAAGGAGCCCAGGGCCGTGACGATGGCGCTGTAAGTGTCCGTGCCCGAAGAGGAGACCACGTGGGTGGCGAAGGTGGAGTTGTTCCCGCCGCCGTGTTCGGCGTGAAGCACGAGCATCAGGTCCAAAATCTTGGCCTCGGCATCGGTGTAGTCGGAATTTTTCCGAATCAGGGACAGAATCATTTCCGCCGTGGACATGTCGCTGTCCGGGTAATGGATGACCAGGCTGTCTCCGTCGATGTAGTGTTTCTTGGCTTGGTAATTATACGCCATAATCAGGGGCGTCTTGGCGAGAAGGCTTACGCTTTGGCGAAGCACATTGGCCGTGGAGGTGCCGTCGGGCTCCGCGTCGTAGGAGTACAGACACAAAGTAGAGCGCATCATTTTGTTCATGACGTCGCGCCCCGGCACTTTCAGGATCGTATCTTCCAGGTAATTTCTCGGCAGGGACCGCTCTTCCCGCAAAAGGCCCTTGAAGAAATTCAAATCTTTTTTCGTGGGCAAATTGCCGAAGAGCAAAGTGTAGGCCACTTCTTCGTAGCCGAAGCGATTGGTCTTTTTAAAATCGTGCACCATGTCCTTCACGGAATAGCCCCGATAGAGCAGATCCCCTTCCATGGGCACTTTTTTGCCGTCGATTTTTTCGTAGCCGGTGACGTAACCGATGCGGGTAATGCCCACGAGGACGCCGGTGCCTTCGGCATCGCGCAGGCCGTGTTTCACATTGTACTTGGAATAGAGCTCGCGATTAATGGTGTCGCGCTTCGTAATCTTTTCCGCCAGATCGTCCAGGCGGGGGTCCATTTTCTGATTGAGCATCACGCACCTACTCTTTCTATTAAAGCGTCTACATAGGCCTCGGTACTTAAGCTGCCGCCGAGATCCACCGTGCGGGTGTCGGGATCGGACAAGACGTCGTGAATGGCGCGGCGAATTTTTTCCGCTGCCGCCCCTTCGCCGATGTCGTCGAGCATTAAGCAGGCGGTGAGAAGCATGGCCGTGGGATTGGCGATGCCCTTGCCTTGAATGTCCGGGGCCGATCCGTGAACGGATTCGTAAATGGCCATGTCCTTGCCCTTGTTCATGCCGGGAATCATGCCTAAACCGCCGATGAGTCCGGCGCCTAAATCGGAGAGGATGTCGCCGTAAAGGTTTTCCGTCACGATAACATCAAATTGTCCGGGATTCATGACCATCTGCATGGCCATATTGTCTACGAGGATTTCCTTCATGGGCACGTCGTAGTCTTTGGCCACCTCGCGGGCCACGTCTAAAAACAAGCCGTCGGTGGCCTTCATAATATTGGCCTTGGTTACCACGGCCAGGTCGCGGCGATGATTGGTCTCGGCGTAGTCGAAGGCCGCGCGAATGATCCGCTCCGATTTATCGCGGGTGATGATTTTAATGGACCGGGCCTCGTTTTCCGAGATCACTTCCTCCACGCCGGCGTAGAGATCTTCCGTGTTTTCCCGAAAGAGCACCATGTCCACGTCGTCGAACTTCATGGGAAGATCGGCGGCGGGCTTAATGGGCCGAATGTTTTGGTAGAGATCGTATTTTTTCCGAAGCTCCACATTGAGGCTTCTGAAGCCGTGGCCGATGGGGGTGGTAATGGGGCCTTTTAAGGCGATTTTATTTCGCTCCAGGGATTGGAAAAGGGCCTCGGGCAAGTAGGTGCCTTCTTTTTCAAAGACCGTCTTGCCCGCGTTCACTTCTTCGAAGACCACGGGCACCTTCATGGCCTCAAACACTTTTTTTACCGCCGCGGCGATTTCCGGGCCGATGCCGTCGCCGGGGATCAAGGTCACTTTCTTCATTATGCCCTCCTGTTTTTCGTGTAGTTTAAATAGCCGCCTTCTAAGAGCATGGCTTTTTCCCGTTCGCTGAAGTCGCCTACAAGCTCGATGGCACCTTCGCCTGATGTTAAGATAAATTCGCCTTTTTCAACGGAGGCCTTTAAGTCCTTCATGGCGATGGTGTCGCCTTCGTTTAATTTGTCGTAATCGGCGGGGTCTTTAAAGACCAAGGGAAGAATGCCCATATTGATTAAATTGGAGCGGTGGATGCGGGCGAAGCTTTTTGCCACAATGGCCTTCACGCCTAAATAAAGGGGCAAGAGAGCCGCGTGTTCCCGGCTGGAGCCTTGGCCGTAATTTTCGCCGCCGACGACGATGCCGCCGCCGTGTTTTTCCGCCCGGGCTTTAAAGTCGTCCACCAAAGTGGAGAAGGCGTGTTTGGAAAGCTCGGGAATATTGCTCCGGTAGGGGAGAAGCTTTGCCGTGGAAGGGCAGATGTCGTCGGTGGTCACATTGTCCGACGCCTTAAGGAGAATGGTCTTTTCAAAACCGTCGTCCAAGGGGTGGGCGATGGGGAAGGGCTTAATGTTCGGGCCCATCTTCACATCTTTCGGTCGCGCGGCTTTTTCCTTGGGATAGATTAAGTAATTGGTGGCGTGATCGTAGTGATCCGGCTCGTCTACAGACTCTACCGCATCCGGCGTGGTAATGTAGCCGGCAATGGCGGAGGCGGCGCAGGTTTCCGGGCCGGCGAGATAGATCTTCGCATCTTTCGTGCCGCTGCGGCCCTTGAAGTTGCGGTTAAAGGATCGAAGACTCACGGCGCCGGACTTCGGTGCCTGGCCCATGCCGATGCAGGGACCGCAGGCGCTTTCCAAAATGCGGGCGCCGGCTTCGATCATAATGGCCAGTGCGCCGTTTTTGGACAAAGCATTTAAAATGGTGGCGCTCCCCGGGGAGATGACCAGGCTCACATCTTCGTGGACTTTTTTGCCCTTTAAGATTTGTGCCACCTTCATCATGTCCGTGTAAGAGGAATTGGTGCAGCTGCCGATGGCCACTTGATCCACCTTCACCACGCCCAGATCCTTCACCTTTTCGTATTGATCGGGCAAGTGGGGCTTGGCCACGGCGGGCTCGATGGCGGAAAGATCAATGTCCAACACGTCGTCGTAGACGGCATCCTCCGTGGCGGCGAGGGGCACGAAGGCCTCTTCCCGGCCATGGCGCTTCAAAAAGGCCCGGGTCACGTCGTCGGAGGGGAAGACGGAGGTAGTGGCACCGAGCTCCGCCCCCATATTGCAAATGGTGGCCCGATCGGTGACGGAAAGATTTTTAACGCCGTCGCCGGAATATTCCACAATGTAGCCCGTACCGCCCTTGACGGTCTTTTTACCTAAGATGGCGAGAATGACATCCTTGCCGTTGGTGCCGGGCTTTAATTTTCCGCTGAGGCGCACGTTTAACACCTTGGGCACCTTCAGGAAATAAAAGCCGCTGGCCATGGCCACGGCCACATCCAAGCCGCCGGCACCGATGGCGAGGGCGCCGAGGCCCCCCGCTGTCGGCGTATGGGAGTCGCTTCCCACCAAGGTCTTGCCCGGTGCGGCAAACTGCTCAAGTTGCACTTGGTGGCAAATGCCGCCGCCGGGTTTTGAAAAGACGAGGCCGTATTTTGCCGCCGCCGATTGAATAAATTCGTGATCGTCGGGATTTTCAAAGCCCGTTTGCAGCATGTTGTGGTCGATGTAGGCTACGGAAAGCTCCGTTTGAATGTCTTCAATGCCCATCGCTTCTAATTGCAAATAAACCATGGTCCCCGTAGAATCTTGGGTCAGGGTTTGATCGATTTTCAATTTAATCTCTTCGCCGGGAGAGAGGGTTCCTTCCAGCAAGTGGCTTTCCAATAATTGGTACGCGATACTAGTCATACAACCTCCTTGATTGCGGTCCAGGAAACGACAATGCCGTTTTTCGATTCATATGATCGTCAATTACCAGTATACCTTTTTCTATTTTAAAATGGTAGAGCGTTTTCAAAGTAGATTGTATACTTTATTGCCTTAAAGAGCAAATAAAAAGACGGCGCAAAACGCCGCCTCAATAAGGGAGTAAGAAATGAAAACTCAATGCGGAACCGATGGCTCCATCGAATTTTATGGTAAGTATAGTAGAGAAATGTTTCCGCAACCTGTTCTTTCTGTAAAAAAGAGATCAAGTTTAATCCGCCAGGGGCACTTCCACGGGGCACTTCTTTTCGAAATAGGTGGCGTGGGTGAAGCCTAAGCGGATGAGATAATCCTTCGCCGAATGAAAATCCCGGCCGATATGCTCCGACTTGTGGGCGTCGGAGGAAAGACAGATCCTCTTGCCGCCGAGATCCCGGTAGAGGGCGAGGATTTCCTCTTTGGGATTGCCGTAATTCAGGCCCTTGTACTTGCCCGCCGTGTTGTACTCCAACACCAAATCCTTTTGAATCAAATGCTCAAGCACCGCCGCCACCTGCTCCTTGTAAAAGGCGAAGGGGGGAATGGCCGCCTTGTCCCGCACGTAGCGGTCCAAATAATCCATGTGACCCAGAACGTGATAGCCTGTCGTGCCCGTGGCGGCATGGACCATGGCGTCGTAATAGTTTCTGTAAAAAACCTTCAGATCCCCTTTGTACGTATAGAGGGTGGAGGCCACGTCCTGATTGTCCACGGTGTGGAGGGAGCCGATAAAGTAATCGAAGCGATCATCCTTCATGGTTGCCTCGATCCAATGATTCTTCTCGAGATTCAAGCCCATTTCCGCGCCGATAAGCACCGAAATTCGGTCCTTGTAGCGGGCCTTTAAGGGAATGAGGGTGCGGGTGTAGTCGTCGAAATCGAAACAATAATCCAAGGGCCCGTCGACCCGGTCGATGTGATCGGTAAAGGCCAGACCGTCGAGGCCCCGGGCCATGGCGGCGAGAATATTTTCTTCGCAATCCGCCTCGGAGTCGAAAGAAAAGCGTGAGTGACTGTGAGAATCGATGAGCAAAAGCGTCTCCTTTCCGAGATCCTGTAAGAATTTTCCGTAAAAATGCATACTTTTAATCTCCCTTGGGTACTATAATAATAGTAACTTAAAAACTGGAGGTTGACCATGATATTTGATTTTATGAGAAGAGAACGTGAACGCTATTTACGAGAAGAACGAGCAAAGAAATTTGCATTAGGTGCCGTCGTCGGTGCTGCAGCCGGCCTTTTATTCGCGCCCCAAAGCGGTAAAAAGACCCGCGAAGACATCGCCGACCGCTCGAGAGAATTGGCAGAAAACGCCAAGGACATGGCTTTAGACACCGCCGATGAATTATCCGCACGGGCTTATGAAGCACAACAAGCTGTTCAAGACACCTACGACGATTTGAAACTTCGCGCCGCCATTAAGGCCGACGAAGTACGCGACGATGCCGAAATCGCCAAAGCCAAAGCAAGAGCCATCGGCAGAATCGTTCGCGAAGAAGGCGCCAATGTGAAGGTGGAATTAAAAGAATCCGCCAAAGCTGTCGGCGATGCCGCGAAAGAAGTCGGCGAAGAAGCCAAAGATCAAGCGAAAGAAACCAAAGACCAAGTGAAAGAAAGCGCCGATAAAATTGCCAAAGCGGCAAAAGACGCAGAAAAGAAATCTAAAAAGGTCGTAAAAGAAGAAGAAGATAAGTAGAACACGGAGGTCACAATGGACACCATGATTAATTTGCACGACCTCTTGCGCTTTTTACTCTATCTTGCAGGTATCGGGGCTCTTGTCTTTTTGATGATTACCCTGAAAAACGTCGCCGGCATTTTAAAGGTTGTCAAAACCAAATTGGAGGCCCACGAAGCCGTCATCGACGACACCATGCAAAAGCTCCCGACCATTACAGATAATGTCACCATTATCTCCACCAACGCCTCTCGCCTCACCACCGACGCAACGGAAATGGTTGAAGTTGTGAAGCCGGAAGTGGAAAAGATCGCCGCCACCGTCGGCGATGTGACGGGCACCGTCGACAACGTGGCCCGCACCGTGGATCAAACGTCTGTAAAAATAAAAAACACCGCCGATGTGCTCACCGATTCCATTTCGGACACGGCAAAGACTATCTCCTTCAACGCCAACAATGTGGTGGATTACTTCTATATTATGCGAGAAGTATTGGAAGCCTTAAGAGATGTGTTGCGCACGCGGTAACAGCAAAAGGAAGAAGCGGCCCCGCCGCTTCTTTTTTAATGCCCGCCTTTTCTAAAGTAGCATACGGGAAAAAGATTACGGGAAAATAATGGTTATGTAAAAAATAAGGACGCCGACTAAAAAAGAAAAAACGCTTGCCGCAGACGCCGCCATGGGCACGGGAAAAAATAAATTCTTTTTCCTGAAGAAGGAGAGGTCGGCGAAAAAAACAGGGAAAATCCGCCATAAAAAGGGTTTAGATTTATAATCGCCGGTCATTTTTCATGATTTTCGGGAAAATTTTCCGATTTTTTCGAGGGAAAAGTTGAATTCCTCTTTGTGAGATCGTTCCCCATAGCGTATAATAAAGGCGGAGGTATAAATGAAAAAGGTAAAAATTATCGCTAACCCTTCCAGCGGAAGAGAAGGGGCCATTGAAATCATAAAAAAACTAATCGCGCCCTTTGCCTCGAGGGGAACAGCCGTGTTACTTAATTTTACGCAAAAAGGCGGCGATGCCCGCGCTTTTGCCGCCACCGACGACGGGGAAGATTGTATTATTTCCATCGGCGGCGACGGCACGGTCAACGAAGTGGTCTCCGGAATGTATGAAGCGAGGCGAAGAACGCCCTTGGCCATTTATCCGGCGGGCACGGTCAACGACTTCGCCGAGTCCATGGGCATACCGAAAGATCCCTACGATTTTTACACCATGGTCACCGAGGGAAAACCAATCGCCGTCGATATCGGCCTTTGCGGCGACAGCGCCTTTATTAATGTCTGTGCCGTCGGCGTGTTTTCGGAGATCGGCTACAAAGTGCCCGACGAGGCCAAATCCGCCGTGGGGCGATTGGCCTACTACGCCGAGGGCTTTCGCATGTTTCGGGAAAAGGACTTTTTAAAAAGCGGCTTCGACGTCAAAATCGACTGCGACGGCGAGTCCATCGAAACCAAGGCCATGATGGTCATGGTCTCCAATTCCAATAGCGTCGGCGGTTTTTCGAGAATTTCCCCGGAAGCCGACGTCACCGACGGCCTCTTGGAACTTGCGGTCATCGAAGAGATGACCATGTCCAAATTGCTAGACCTTTTCCGAACCATCGGCCTGGGCAAACACATCGACCACGATCATTTCATTTATCGCCACGGAAAAAAGATCACCATTCGTGCAGACAAGTCCATGCACGTGGATATTGACGGAGAAAAAGGCCCTCGCCTGCCACAAACCATTGAAGTGGTGCCGGGGGGCATTCAATTGATTACAAATAGGAGGTAAGTATGGCATCGACCATCAAAGATGTAGCAAAAATGGCGGACGTATCGATTTCAACCGTATCCCGCGTCATTAACGACTCTAAACCCGTGAGTCCCGAGGCCCGCCGGCGGGTACTTCACGCCATCAGCGTATTGGATTACAAGCCCAACGAAGTGGCGAGAAGCCTGGTAACGAAAAAAAGTAATATTATCGGCGTCATCGTCTCCGACGTAGGGAATCAATACATTTCCCAGGTTTTACGGGGCGTAGAAGAAATCGGCCGCATGCACAATTACGACATTCTGCTCTCCTCGTCCTACGACGATCCGGAAGTGGAAATCAAATTCGCCAATCTCTTCAGCCAAAAGCAAGTGGAAGGGATCATTATTATTTCGGAAATTTTAAACCAAAAGCTCCTCTATAAGCTGGACGAGTTTAACATTCCCTGCGTGGTCATCAATCGCTTTTACAATGTAGACGAGGCGCCCACCGTGACCATTAACAACAAGGCCGCTTCCTACAATATGACTGATTACCTGATTAATCTGGGCCACACGGCCATCGGTTATGTGGCCATGCGAAAAGACATGGATCGCACCAACGAAAAGTACAAGATTCGCGGCTACCGCGACGCCATGCGTGCGGCGGGACTGAAGCCCTCCGTCCTCTACTGCGAAGGCCTCACGGAAGGCGACGCTCAGGATCTTTTCGAAGAACACGAAGACGCCCTTCGAAGCGGCAAGTATTCCGTGCTCTTCTGCAGCCAGGATTTAATGGCCATTCACCTGATGAATGTCATGCGGGACCAGGGCATGAACATTCCGGAGGACATGTCCTTTGCAGGCTTCGGCGGCAGCACCTTGTCGGATATTTACCGGCCCAAACTCACCACGGTGAAAGAGCCCTATTACGACATCGGCGCCGTGGCCATTCGCAAGCTCTTTAAGATGCTGGACAAGAAAAATACGGACAAAGGCGAAGAGATGATTCTTCTCCCCGTGGAAATTATTAAGCGGCAAAGTGTCGTCGATTTAAATGACAAAAAATAGTGGTTAATGTTCCGCCAACCACCACATATGGTAGAAAATAGGTTATAATGGAAACAGAAGATAAAGTGAGTATTCATATAGATAAGGAGCTTTTCCATTGAAAAAACTCGTCGTGAGTTTGGCCTGTTGCTTCGCACTCACCGGCTGTGCCACCTCCTTGAGCTACAGTGCCGAAGAGCCCGTCGCCGAAGAAAAGAAATCGGAGGCGGTGGATTTGAGGCAAGAGGGAAGACATTTATTAAAAGACGGCAGTTATGTTTCCGCAGGCCGCGGAATGGTGGGGGATATTTCCGTCGAAATGCGGGTGCGCGACGGCTTCATCGACCGGGTCCATGTAGTGGAACATAGTGAAAATGTAGGCGTCGTGGAAGATGCCTTTGATCGCCTTGAAGGCAAAGTGATTCGAAAACAATCGGCGGATGTAGACACGATCTCCGGTGCCACGGAGGCTTCCTACGGCTTTTTGGAAGCCGTGAGAAATTGCATTCGTCAAGCGGAATAGGAGGCCCTATGAAACTGTCTCGCTACTACCTGCCCACCTTGCGGGAAGCGCCGGCCGATGCGCGCACCGAAGCCCACAAGTGGATGCTGCGGGCGGGCATGGCAAGAGAAGCAGGCGTGGGCCTGTTTACCTTTCTGCCCTATGGCCATGAGCTTATGGAAGCCCTCGAGGCGCGGCTTGAAAAGGACTTTTTTCAAGAGGGTACGGCGATTTCCTTAAGCCCCCTTCAGCCGCGGGCCTTGTGGGAAGAAAGCGGCCGTTGGGAAAAATGCGGCAGCCAAATGTTTAAGGTGGCGGACCGCACCAATCAACAGGCCGCCCTTTCCCCGGCATCGGAGGAAGCTTTTTTAGGCCTCGTAGGCGGCGAATTAAAAAGCTACAAGCAGCTTCCCCTCTTTTTGTATGAAAAAGCCCTGCGCTACAAAGACGTACCGAAGCCCGTATCGGGCCTGGCCGATGCCAGGGCCTATTCGGTCATGGACGGCGCGCGCTTCGACGGCGATCCCGAAGAAGCCGAGGCATTTTTCGGCGAGGAGAAAAAGCGTGCCGAAGCCCTTTTAAATGCGTTGGGAATCGACTACCGCGCCGTGGATATGGCGGATAGCGTCGTGTACTACGCCTTGGCCGACGGCTACAAAGAAGAACTGGCCCTTGACGGCGAATCGGCCTACATGAAGGATGAGGCCCCCATTCGCTACCCCTTGCCCGAAAGGGAGGCGATACAAGAAGCGGAAGCGGTTTACACCCCCGATGCCCGCACCATTAAAGAGTTAAGCGACATGATCGGCGTGGAAGCGGCCCGCTGCACCAAGGCGGTGGACCTAAGGGTCGACGGCGAGCCGGTCTTTGTTTTCGTGCCCGGGGATCGGGAGCTGAATCAAAAGAAACTTGAAAACTACTTAGGCGTGAGCGGTGATAAAATCGATATGCTCGATGAGGAAACTATTCTCGAGCTGGGCACCTTCCCCGGATTCACCGGGCCCATAGGCCTGGGAGAAAAGGCGCGGATCATCGTCGACCGCGCCGTCACCGGAATCGACAACATGGTGGTGGGCGCAAACAAAGAAAACTACCACATTAAAAACGTCAACTACGGCAGAGATTTTAACGGCGAAATCGCCGACGACCTGCTGGATGTGGCGGAAGGCGACGTCTCCCCGGCCGGTGCGGCCTACACCTTCCGGGAAGCTTTTGAAGTGGCGCGGATCAATAAGCCGAGTACACACTTCTCCGAAGCCATGAACGCAGGCTTTTTAAACAGTGAAGGTAAAGAAGCCCCCTATATTTTAGGCGGCGCCACATGGCACATGGGCGCGTTGGTGGCGGCTGTGTTGGAAAACCATCGAGACGACGACGGGCTGAACTTCCCGCCCCACTTGGGCCCCTACGACGTGGCCATCACCGTGGCCAATGTGAAAAAAGAAGAGCAGAAGGCATTGGCGGAAAAACTTTACGATGCCCTCGCCGAGAAAGGCATTTCCGTGCTTCTCGACGACCGCAACGAGCGGGCCGGCGTGAAATTTAAAGACCGCGACCTTTTGGGCATTCCCCTGCAACTGACCGTAGGCAAGGATGCCGAAGGGGGCGTGGTGGACTTAAAGCGCCGAGGCGGCGACGTGGAAAAACTGCCTGCCGAGGAGGCCCTTTTGCGCATAGCAGATGCATTAAATAACTAGAAACGAACCTCGCGACGCGGGGTTTTTTCTTTTTCTTCGAGAAATAAAGAAAAACTGTTATGAAATCGTAACGACGACGGTGCGATTCATGGATTATAATAGACGGAAGGAGGGATTTTATGAAACGCAGTTTGTGTACCCTTTTGGCCCTTTTGCTCCTATTTGCGTCGACGGCGGTTTTCGCCGCGGAAGATATTCAGAGCCAACTGAACCTTCCCATGACCAATAAGCAAAAGGCATCGGACCCTTACGGCATGGAACTAAAGATCACCATGCCCAATGACTACCAAAGCAATTTAAAGACATTTTCCCTGTCGTTTATGGTCGATAAAACCATTCACATCGACAAGGCCATCTTCGTCGGCGGCCTCACCGACAACGACTACCGCCTCATGTCCACAAAAACCGACAGCTCCAAGCAAGAAATCGTCACCTTGGTCATCCCCGACGTGAAGGCCTTGAGCAGACGAGAATTCACCTTGAAGATGAGCGGAAAATTCAAACAAGGCGTAAAAAACGTAAACCAAGTGGCCATGTCCTACGTCATCGCCACGGTGGACAAACAGGGCAAAAACCACAGTGTGCAAAAAGACGTCACCAGCGACACGGGAAAGGCAAGCCCCATCCCCGTGGCGGCGAAAAAATCCACCGTGGATCCCATCGCCGTCGGCGCCAACACCTTGTCCGGCACCGGTGTGGCCCGCGCCGGTGTGCGGGTCTATCGAGGCAAAACCTTAATCGGAGGCACCGTGGCTGATAACGACGGCCGCTTCAACGTGGTCATCAATCCCCAACCGAAAGGCACAACCCTAAGCTTCATCTTCACCACAAAGGCAGGGCAGGAAGAAGTTCTCGCCACAGTAGGCGAAGGTGCCGGCTCGGGACAAGGCGCAGGCGATGCGGCCCCCGCCCCCTTTGCAGGAGACAAGAAAAAAATCGACGACTTTCTCCGCGTCCTCTCCTCGGTGGCTATGAGCGGACGGGCCAAAGTCGTGCAATTGCAGGTTAATGCCGCCGTGGCTACAGGGCAATTTATCCTCGCCAAAGAAGACGCTACAGCCGCTGACATCACCGGCGCGGAAAACAGCCTCACAGAAGCCATGAAAGTGGCACGCCCCGCCTACGTGACCGGCTACCCCGACGGTACCTTTAAGCCGACAAAAGCCATGACCCGGGCGGAAGTTTCATCCGTCATCGCCCGCATGGCAAACGGCGCAAAGCCCGTGGCCGCCTACACCTCCTTTAAAGATGTAGATGACAGCCAGTGGTTTGCCGCCTCCGTGGGCTTTATGGAAAAGCGGGGATTCATCTCCGGCTATCAAGACGGCAGCTTCAAGCCCCATCAATCCATAACACGGGCGGAATTTGCCCGCATTCTCGCCGCCTACGCCGGCTTAAGCCCCGCGGAATCCGCCGACTTCGGCGATGTGAAAGCCAATCACTGGGCCAAAGGCTACATCGGTGCCGTTCAGCAGGCGGGCCTTATGAGCGGACGTAGCAAGGGCAAATTTGCACCGGGCGAAAAAATCACCCGCCAGGAAGTCTGCGCGGCCCTGAACAAAGCCCTACAACGCAAGCCCGACAAAGCCTTTTTGGACACCTACGGAAACAATCCCTTTAAAGACGTAAACAAAAACATGTGGAGCTACTACGACATCTTAGAAGCCACAGGCCAACCTCAGTAAAGAGAAGCCTGCGGGCTTCTTTTTTTGCTTTTTGTTCCACGGAAAAGCCTGTGCTATAATAGAAATGTTAAGGAGGGAGGCATTATGAAACTATCAATCGATTTGCATACCCACACCATCGCCTCCGGACACGCCTATTCGACTCTCAGAGAAAATATCGCCGCAGCACGGGCGCGCGGCATTCGAATCCTCGGAACCAGCGATCACGCCATGGCCATGGCAGGGGTAGAAAACAACGCCGTTTTCGATAACTACCAGGCCGTGCCCCGCGTCTTAGACGGCGTCGTGATTCTTTGCGGCGTGGAAGCCAACATCCTCTCCGCAGACGGCGCCATCGACATCGATCTGGAACATAAAAAACTGGATTACGCCATCGTCAGTTTGCA
>QWCB01002638.1_pt1 | contig 14716 bp, 14 predicted proteins | sample 1972511 | NCBI WGS metagenome assembly QWCB01 (sample SAMN09866719, study PRJNA288562) | Human gut metagenome isolate term5_stool, whole genome shotgun sequencing... | isolation source: gut | host: Homo sapiens | place: USA: California
CGCTCCGAATAAGGGTTTGGGATTATCCCAACAAGCAAAGCACAAACAGGTGCTTTTTCGGGAGTGTGGCTACACTCCCTATGCTTGCTACGGTATCTCTACCCTCACTACTACTACGGTGAACACCCCCGAAACTGCCAAACAGACACAAAAAAGCCGCAGGAGCAGTATGCTTTTGCAGCGTGTATAAAAGAAAACAACAGCGGTTTTTAATCCGCTGCTGCTTCGTGTTTTTTCTCGACTTCCACAACTTTCTGTGCCGTTGCGGTGACAATTTCCAATCCGTCATTGCTCATGCTGTCCAGCAGAGCGTCAAGCTGACGCCGCTGTGTATTCTTTTCAGCGTCTTTGTTCGGAAAGAAAAACTGATCTACCGATATGGAATAACGGGTAACAAGCTCATAAAAGATTTGCAGGCTCGGCTGCTGTCCCTTGTTCTCAATGTTCGCAAGATAGCGGGGCGATATATCCATATCGTCGCTGACATTCTTGCGGGATTCGCCGCGCTTTGTTCTCGCTTCTTTTATAGCCTTTCCAAACGCCGTAAAGTCGTAAAGCGGTACGGGTCTTTTCATGGCTAATACATTTCCTTTGTGCTAAAATAATTCCTATATTTATATTATATAGTTCATCTTTCTTGTTGGATATGATTACACAATTCATAGTATTAGCCATTATAATTCAATTATTCACAGAAAAACCGTTATGGATACGATGTCCTATTTACCAAAACGAAACAAGGGTACACATCTAAACGATATAGATACAAAGACATAGAGCCGATGAACTTGTGAGATAACTCGCGGCTCATCGGCTCTTATTTTTAATCATTTGATACACTATCAAGTATTTTTTTCGTTCCGGAAATTTCGGCATTGATAATGTCGATCATTCGTTTAACATTTGCTGTATGAAAAGACGATACTTGTTCTTCCCACGACTTAGTTACTTGATTTTCTATTCCTTGACGATATTTATATAGATTATCTAATCGTTTTTCCAATAACTGTTTTTGCTCTGTGGTATCAAAGAAATCCATAAAAAAAGCAGCGATGGAAAATGTATTTGTATCATAATCAAATGTAACGATTGAATGATTCAAAGTATTTCTAAGTTCAGTTTTTCCTTGCGCAGTTAGCCTATATATGGTTTTATCTGGCATATTTCCTTCCTTTTCAACCGTACCAGATATATACCCCTTTTTTTCTAAAGACTTTATTGTAGCATAAACAGTCGAATCGGCAATGTTATACCAATATTTTATATTCATCCATTGTAATTGCTTTATGATTTCATAAGCATTAAAAGGGGAATTATTTATCAATCCCATAATCATAGTAGCTGATTTTGATAACATTTCTCTTACTCCTTGATTTATTCATAAATTTGTGATACTCTATATATAGAGTGGTTTTAATATGTAGTAGTGTTTTACTATACTACTATTATATCATACCGATTTTGAAAATGGAATACCTATAAGGAGGTTTTTATGCCACAGCTTAATAAAGGGGGAAAATTTGTATTTGGGCTTTCGGTTATACGCCCTGATTTAACGATACATATTCCACCACAAGCACTATCAGAATGGTAATGAGTGCGTTGGGAAGTCCGCAAAGCCCTGTTCGACTTATTTACAATTTGTGGCTTGTCTGGCTTGGAAGTTTTTTAACATTCACGGCCATTGCATATTTTGTAAAACAAGAATAGAGTTTCCTGTTTTATCCGTTTTAATATTACTTTCGATTGGTATTTTTGCTGTTGGGGCAGGATTGATCTCTGGCTTTTTCAGCGTGAATGAAAGTAAAAACATAGTTACTTTTGCTTCAAGAATACACGGAGCAAGTGCAGCAATCGGTTTTATGGCATTGTTATTTTTTCCTCTGTTAAATGGAATTTTGTCACTAAAGCAAAAGGAAATGGCTTTTGGTATTGTCAATATTGTTTCTTTTATTTTAGCTCTCATTTGCTTTGTGTGTTTTGTTTTAGGTGATAAAGAACAGTTTGAAAATACAGTTTTACGATATGAAGGATCATGGGAACGAATTACATTGTTCTGTATGTATATACCTTTTCTTTGTAAAAGTATTTATGGTTTAGTTTTTTAGTTGTTGTGGAGAAATAGCAAATGAAAAATGTTGAATGGATACTCTGTCCTATTTGTAAAAACAAAACAAGGGTACAAATACGGAAAGATACGGAATTAAAAAACTTTCCATTGTTTTGTCCGAAATGCAAACAGGAAACTTTGATTACGGTAAAAGATTTTCAAATAATAATTATCAAAAATACTGATATGAAGAAAGGATAAATAATTAAAATGAACGACTATAAGAAGTTATCGAAAAATGCTTTTAACATACAGGCATCAACTTATGATGCTGATAAAAACGGGAAACACGCCAGAACGCTATACCCACATATTATAGACAAATCAGTGTTTAGGAGATGACAGATTGAGTGAATCGGAACTTTATAAAGAGCTTGGAATATTGACTAAGGACAAAGAAAAGTGGGCAGAGAACATACTGTATGTTTCGTCTCTCCTTTCACATGAATCCGTAAAGATACAGGCAAAGGCACTCTGGCTTCTTGGCGAGATGGGACTGAAATATCCTCTGAAAGTGAAGGATACGGTTCCGGCGATTGTTTCTTTCTGTGATAGTTCAGATTCGCTTTTGCGGGAACGTGCGATTAATGCTCTCGGACGAATCGGTCGCAGCAATTACAGTGTGATTGAACCGTATTGGACAGACTTGTTCCGTTTTGCGTCCGATGAGGAGGCAAAAGTACGCTTAAGTTTTATCTGGGCATCAGAAAATATAGCCACGAACACTCCCGATGTTTATGAGAATCATATGTTGATGTTTGAGAAACTTCTGTATGATGAGAATGATAAGGTCAGAATGGAAGCACCGGAAATTTTCCGTGTTCTCGGCAAGCGCAAGCCAGAATTTGTCCGACCATTTGTGGAGCAATTACAGAGAATAGCAGAAAGCGATGGTAACCGTGTTGTAAGAATTCACTGCTTGGGTGCGATTAAGGCAACGGTATCGAAGTAGAGCAATTCCAGTTTCACGAGGAGAAATGAAACCTTTTAACGATACCAAGTAATTTGAATGTAATAAACTGTAAAAGAGCCAGACGCAAAGACGCAGAGCCAATAAACCGCGCGATTTCACGCGATTTATTGGCTCTTTATGTTTGAACATAAACGAGGCATAACTCTCTTGAACGGCGGTAAAAAATAAGCCGCCGTTTCTTTGCGTTTATCACAAACCAATGACGACTTGCTAACCACACACGGCGGTATCAAATGGAGGTATTGCCGTGTTATTTTTATCCTTTGTTCACCCGCCTAATATCCTACGGTCAAAAAAAGCTATCACTCGCCGTCGGGATATTACGACTATGAGTGTGAACTAACAAATCATCATAATACTGTTTACAATTCTTTTTGCGCTCGTCCGCGTCTTTTCGCGGGCGGGCGCATTTTGCATTTTTGTATATATCGGTGTCGCTCGCCGCCTGCTGCCCGATCTGTTACTGCATTTCAAAGATCGGACAGGAGGTGCGACGCATGGATTGCTCGTAAAAACTTTTTCAAAAATCATCTTCCGCTTTTGGAAGTTCAACCCCCACTTACCGTAGTAGTGGCGAAAGGGGAGGAAAAGTACCACCCGCCTTTGCGGACGCGAAGGGAGGTGAATACATGAAGCCTCATTCGCACGAAGAACACATCCAGCACTCCTTTGATGCGTTTTGCAAAAAGGTACTGCGGAACGAAGCACGGGACTACCAGGACGAACTTGCGCGGAAAAGAAACCGGGAGATTTCCTTTTCTGATCTGCCTATTGAAGTCATGGAGCAGCTTTCAGTCTGTGACATCTACTTTGTAGAGGACAAGACCTTTGGCGTTCTTGATTATGCGGTGTATATCGACAATGACGATCTGGCACAGGCAATAGCTGCCCTGCCATTGGACAAACGCGATATTATCCTGCTGTCCTATTTTCTTGATATGTCGGACAACGAGATTGCCAAGCTGCTGAATATGGTACGCAGCTCCGTTGCATACCGCAGGACAAGCACCTTGAAGCTGCTGAAAGAACTGATGGGAGGTAACACAGATGACACATAGCAATGTGAAAGCGCGTCTGCTGCCCTTTTCTGTCATTCAGAAAGCGGCAGGCGGCGATGTCGAAGCCATCAACGCAGTTCTGAAACACTACGAGGGGTACATAGCCAGACTGTCGCTGCGCGAGCTGTACGACGAATACGGCAACCCTCATTTGTGCGTAGACGAAGAACTGCGCCGTAGGCTGGAAACGAAGCTCATAACGAAGATTCTTACTTTTCAGGTAAATTGACCCGACTGCCGGACAAGCGTTTCATTCCCCTTTCCGTCTGATCCGGCTGATGCTCTTTGACAAACACGCGCCCGCCGCGTCATAAAGCACAAAGGACACATCCCTTTTGCGTCGAGCCGTGCGGCGGGTGCGCCAAGACCCATATCCGGGAGGATATGCCGAGCGACAAACACTTTCACCGTAATGCAGCGTGGCAGCTTGCGGGCGAGGACGCGCAAAAGGAACAATGGTACTCATTCGCAGTCACAGTCCGAGCGTGATAAAACCGTCGCAGGCAATGAGCGGATCTCCGGCAGACCGTCGGAGGGGTGGAACTCCCGTGGAGCTGCGCCAGCAGCCGTCCTTTGAGCTTCTTTATTTTGATTTATTTTTCTATCCCATGAAAGGGGGATTTATTTCTATGAACACAGCAATCAATCAGAAAGCAAATGTCCCCGTTGTACGAGAGTACAAAATCGGGGACATGACATATATCGTGAAAGCCGTCGTTAAGGACGGCGCAAAAGAGGACGCCGCGACAAAAATTCGCCGCATGATAAGAAATGATATGCAGCAGGCAAAGAGCCACAAATAATTAACATCTTGCCTACTGACGGCGAACAGGTTTTATGGTATAATATGAGCAACCTGTTTGTCCGGCTGCCGGAACAGGAGGTAAACATGAAACAGCAGCCAGACAAGATGACCGCATACTACTATCGTGCGGCGCATATCAATACAGATTTGTACCTTGACAATCAAATGTACCGACTTCTCCACCATGCAATGACAAACGGTGTGTCCCTTGCTGCGAAAGGTGGTGACTGCAAATGATGAACGGAATCCAGTTTCAGAGTGTGCAGACGCCTAACGCTTTAAGCAGCGAACTCCGCAGCGTGATCCGTGACAATGTTCTGCAATTCTATGTGCAGGGCAACGGAATGGATGCACAGGAAGAAGGCATAACCGCCCTGTATGAACGCTTGTCGCAGGAAGATAAGTTAGACGGCGAGAGCAACAGTATTGCCAATCAGAAGAAGATTCTGGAACGCTACTGCAAAGATCACGGGTATACCGCTATCCGACACTATGACGAGGATGACGGCTATTCGGGAACGAACTTTAACCGTCCGGGCTTCCAGCATATGCTTGCCGATATTAAGGCTGGTAAAATCAAGCGCGTCATCGTAAAGGATATGAGCCGATTCGGGCGCGACTATCTGCAAGTGGGTATGTATACGGATGTTCTTTTCCCGGAGTTTGGCGTACACTTTATCGCCGTCAATGACGGTGTTGACAGTACACGCGGAGAAAACGAGTTTACCGCTATCCGCAATGTATTTAACGAAATGTACGCCCGCGATACTTCCAAGAAGATCCGCGCCACATGGCAGAGCAAAGGAAAATCCGGCGAACATCTGACTACCATTCCCCCATACGGGTATATCAAAGACCCGGAGGACAAAAAGAAATGGATTGTCGATGAAGAAGCCGCAGCCGTTGTGCAAAAGATTTTCTCCCTCTGTGTTGACGGTTTGGGACCTACTCAAATTGCCAAGTGGCTGAAACAGCATCAGATTTTGAATCCTACTGCTTATGCTTATTCCAAAGGGCTACCAGCCAGCAACAAACCTACGGCTGATCCGTACAAATGGACAAATGAAACCGTTTCCCGCATTTTGGAGCGCGTGGACTATCTGGGACACACAGTAAACTTCAAGACAACGAAGCAATCCTACAAGAGCAAAAAGAAGCTCTGGAACGATCCTGCGGATTGGGTAATCTTTGAAAACACCCAGCCCGCGATCATTGAGGAAAGCGTATTTATCATTGTCCAGAATATCCGTAAATCCCGCCGCCGTCCTACCAAGATGGGTGATATGGGTATCTTCTCCGGGCTGCTCTATTGTGCAGAGTGCGGCGGCAAGATGTATCAATGCCGCGCCACCAATTTTACGGAGGAACAGAAATACTTTATCTGTTCTACCTACCGCAAGGGAAAAGACCTTTGCACAACACATTCCATCAAGAATGTGGTGCTGCATGAAATCGTGTTGAGAAATCTGCGCGAAGCCATACAGTATGTGAGCCAGCACGAAGCCGAGTTTATGCAGGAAGCGGCAGACATCAGTATGCGAGATCGTGACGCGGAATTTGCGCGGAAACGTGATACGCTTGCGAAAGCTGATAAACGCATTGCAGAGCTTGACCATATCATTTCCAAACTGTATGAGGACAATGTAATGGGTAAACTGTCCGATGACAGATTTATCAAATTGTCCCACGACTACGAGCTGGAACAGAGCAACTTAAAATCTATGGCAGAAGTTTTGCGCAAGGAGCTGAAACAGCAGGAGCAGCAGAAAACCAATGCCAAGGCATTTGTCGCAGCGGTGAAAAAGTACACGGATATGCAGGAGCTTGACGCGGCAGTTCTCCGTGAATTTATTGACCGCATCGAAGTGTCCCACGCAGACAAGAAATCCAAGACAAGGGAGATCACCATTGTCTATAACTTCATCGGTGCATTTGACTTTACACGGGCTATCGAAGAAGCCCGCAATACAACTGAAAAACAGCAAAAGACGGCATAGCCGTCAAGCTAAACCGTCTTTTGCTTCAATGTTTTCTTAAGTCACCGCCGCATAGGGGTGTCAGTTTTTTTGTCAGGAGCGCACGAACTCGCCGTATATTGCCGCGACGGCTGTCTCGTATTCGTCCTCGTCCACGCCGACAATGATGTTCAGCTCGGAGGATCCCTGGTCGATCATGCGGATGTTGACATCGGCGCGCGCCAGCGCGTCACAGACCCGCGCGGCGGTTCCCTTTGCCTTGATCATGCCGCGTCCCACGACGGCGACCAGCGCCAGTCCGTCCTCAATGAACACGCTGTCCGGGTGTACCGCGCGCGCAACGGACTGCATCAGTTTGTCTCTCCGTCCCTCCAGTGCGGCAGAGGAGATGACCAGACTCATGGTGTCGATGCCGGAGGGCAGATGCTCAAAGGACAGGTCATTGTCCTCAAACACCTCCAGCACCTTGCGCCCGAACCCGATTTCGGCATTCATCAGATCCTTCTCGATGGTCAGCACCGAGAATCCCTTTTTGCCTGCGATACCCGTGATGACGCGCTCGGTGTCAAAGCCGGCGGGATGCGCGACAATCATGGTGCCGGGGTCGGAGGGGCGGTTCGTGTTGCGGATGTTGATGGGGATGCCCGCTGTGCGCACGGGGAACACGGCATCCTCATGCAGAACCGTTGCGCCCATGTAGGACAGCTCCCGCAGCTCCCGATAGGTGATTTCCTTGATGACGCAGGGGTTCGGCACGATGCGGGGATCCGCCATCATGAACCCGGACACGTCTGTCCAGTTCTCGTACATATCCGCGCGGATCGCCCGTGCCACGATGGAGCCGGTTACATCCGATCCGCCGCGCGAGAAGGTCTTGACGGTGCCGTTGGGCATGGCGCCGTAAAAGCCGGGAATGACTGCCGTCCGGTGACGGGACAACTCGGCGGCGACCGCCTCGTTTGTCCTGCCCTCGTCAAGTGTGCCGTTTTCCTTGAAGAAAATGACGTTTTCGGCATCCACGAAGTCGAACCCGAGATATTTCGCAAGAATCAGCGCGTTGAGGTATTCGCCGCGACTGGCGGCGTAGTCCCGACCGGAGGCGTGAAGCATGGCGTTACGGACGTATTCCAGCTCGCCGTCCATGTCGAAGGACAGCCCGAGATCCGCGATGATCTCGTGGTATCGGCGAACGACCTCCTCATAGGCGGAATCAATGACATCGCGCGACTCGCGTGCGCGGATCAGCTCGTAGCAACGGTACAGCAGATCCGTGACCTTGGTGTCTCCTTTGCCGCGCTTGCCGGGGGCGGAGGGAACGACGTACCGCCGGGCGGGGTCTGCTTTGATGATTGCGGCGACCTGCCGGAAATGATCGGCATCTGCCAGTGAACTGCCGCCGAATTTGACTACCTTGACTGCCATATGTATGCCCGGCTTTTGCCTTGCAAAAGCCGCTTTCGCAAAGCGAAAGCTCCCTTCTGTTGCGTATTTCTTGTTAAGCTAAAGATGAAAGTCGGTGCCGCCGGGAATCACAAGGCAGCGTCCGCTTCAGACACGCCTCGTGCTGCTCCTCCGGCGTGCGGGGTCGTCCGGTGGCGGAATATGTCCCGACGGGGGCGGCATCCCGCGACGCGGCGCGGCTCCGTCCGGCGGAGCCAGATGCGTCTGCCCGGGTGTGGGGGACGTCGGTTCCGGCTGTTCCATGCCGGCGTCTGCGCGCTCGTCGTCCTCCATGACGTAGCGCCTTGCCTGCGTGGAGAACAGCTCAAAGTAGCGCCCGCGCATCGCCATCAGAGTCTTGTGGTCGCCCTCCTCAATCAGCCTGCCATACTCCAGCACGGCAATCTTGGAGGCGACGGTGGCGCTGGACAGGCGGTGCGAAACGAAGATGGTGGTTTTATCCTGCCGCAGGCGGTCGAACTGGTTGAATATTTCCTGCTCCGCCATGGGATCCAGCGAGGCGGTGGGCTCATCCAGGATCAGCACCTCGGAATCACTGTAGAAAGCCCGCGCGATAGACAGCTTCTGCCACTGCCCGATGGACAGCTCGATGCCATTCTCCTCAAATACCCGCATCAGTGGCGTGTCAAATCCGTTGGGCAGACGGCTGATGTACTCGGCTGCGTCTGCGTCCTCTGCCGCCTGCCGGATGGCTTCTGCGGAGCTGCTCTTGCGGATGTCGCCGAAGCGGATGTTCTCGGACACCGATTCCGCGTATTTTCCAAAATCCTGGAAGATGATGCCGAACATGGCGTACAGTTGCTTGACGTCATACTCCCGCAGGTCATAGCCGTCCAGCAGGATGCGTCCTTCGGTCGGGTCGTAGAGGCGGGTCAGCAGCTTAAGCAGCGTAGTTTTGCCCGCGCCGTTCAGCCCTACCAGCACCAGCGTCTCCCCGGGGCGGATAGTCAGATTGATGTCATCCAGAACCCGGCGTTCGGTGCCGGGGTAGGAAAAGCTGACGTGCTCAAAGACGATGGTGTGCGGAACGCCGCGCGTGACACTGCGCGGTCCTTCCGCCGCGCGCTCCGGCGGCAGGACGGGCACGATCGTCCTGTCCTCACGCAGGAAGGAGGTCAGATTGTCGATGAACAGTGTGCCCTCGTAGATGGTGGCGGAGATACCGATGAGTGAGCTGACCTTTCCTGCCACCGCAATCAGCGCGCCGGTGTAGAGCGTATAGTCGCCGATCATCTGCCTGCCGCTGATTACGAGATAGGCAAAGTAAGCATAGAAACAGCAGTTGACAACCGAGGACACCACGATGATGATGACGTGCCAGATGTTTTCCCGCAGGATCAGCGTCCGGATTCCGGAAAAGTACTTGTCGAACACGGTGCGGTACCTGCCAATGAAGGTATCCGACAGGTCGAAGATGCGGATCTCCTTGGCAAGGTCCTTGTTGACCAGCAGGTCGGAGTAGTAGGACATCTGCCGACGGTCGTGCGAGCGGCGGCGCATATACTCAAAGTTCTTGTGCCGGTAGTAAAAATTGATGATTGCGGAAGGAATCGACACGGCAACGATGACCAGTGCCGCCCACCAGAGCACCGAGGCGAGGATGACAACGTAGGAGATCAGCGTAATAATCGCGCTGACCACGGAGAAGGTGGAGGACAGGATCTGGACGGGGCGGTTTCCCGCTTCGCGGTTGGCATTTTCCAGCTTTTCATAGAAAGCGGGGAGGTCAAAGGACTGCAGATCCAGCTCCTTTGCCTTGTTCATGATCTCCAGCTTGACAGTCCGCACGACCAGTTCGCCCGAAATGCGACTGACCGCGTTCTTGAGTATGTTGACAAGGCTTGTCAGAATGTTATAGCTGAACAGAAAGATCAGCAGAAAGAACACGGGACTGCGCAGGAAATCGCCGAGGGCGCCGGAGAAATTGCCGTAGCTGCTCTGCATTTCGTTGAGCACGTGCTGGGAGATTTTCGAGCCGATGACGGGCGTGATGCCTTGCAGCAGGGAAATTGCCAGCATGGCGAACAGAATCCACGGTCCGGTTTTCCAGACCAGCCTGAAAATGTATGCCAAACGGGAAAAGAAGCCGCCGCACAGCTCCTTCAGGTAGCGTGGGACATCGGCAATACTTTTGGGGGGCGGGACTTTTTCGTAGCGGAAATTCACTCCGGGTGGCGGTCCGGGCGGCATCGTGTCATCCCCTTTCGATAAGCGGTATATTCCATTATTTTACCATGTGCCTGTGAACAAAAATATGCAAATGCGTGAATGAATCATGTATTTTTGGACTGCCGGCGACATTTTTTCGCGTTTGCGCGGGGCAAGTGCATGGCGCTTCTGCGGCGCTGGTTTGACCTGCCGCCCGGAGACAGGCGGTGAACCCGGAGGACAAAGTGCGAACGCCGTTGCATTTTTACGCAGGGGGACTTGCATTTTTTCTCCGAGTGTCGTATAATAGACACCAGAATCCATGCTCCGGCGGCAGAAACGCCGGACGTGCTGTCAAAAAGGAGGGCACCCCATGAACGAAACAAGCAAGCATAAAGCGCCTGTCCGGGCGGCTGGGCTTTACCCGGCAGATATTCTGTTGCCGGATTTTTCCGCCGTGTCAGGCACGCGCTGGTCGGTCGTTGCCTGCGACCAGTACACCAGCCAGCCGGACTACTGGCAGAGGGCAGAGGAGTTGGTGGGCGATGCACCCTCCACCCTGCGGCTGATTCTGCCGGAGGTGTGGTTGGACGAGGCGTCCGACCGCATACCCCGCATTCACGCCGCCATGGAGGATTGCCTGCGCCGCGTCCTGCGGAACCGACCGGACAGCATGGTGCTGGTGGAACGCCGCCTGCACGGGGGACAGTTGCGCAGAGGGCTGGTCGGGTGCATTGACCTGGAGGAGTACGATTACAGCCGGGGGGCGCAGAGCCTCATCCGCGCGACTGAGGCGACCGTTCCGGAGCGCATTCCCCCGCGCATGACCATCCGGGAGGGGGCATGGCTGGAGTTGCCGCACGTCATGCTGCTGACGGACGACCGCGCGTGTACGGTCGTGGAGCCGCTCGCAGATGAGACGGACGCCATGGAGCTTGCCTATGACTACGACCTGATGCTGGACGGCGGGCATTTGCGCGGCTATTTCCTGACCGACAGTCAGAAGGCACACGTTGCGGAGGCGTTGGCTGCACTGGCAACGCCGGAGGCAATGGAGGTGCGCTACGGGCGCGCTGACCTCGCGCCGCTCCTGTTTGCGGTCGGGGACGGAAACCACTCGCTTGCCGCCGCGAAGGCGTTCTATGAGCACGTCAAGGCGCGGCTGGGCACTGCGGCATTGCGGCACCCTGCCCGGTATGCACTGTGCGAGGTGGTCAATCTGTACGATGCATCGCTGGAGTTTGAGCCGATCTATCGGGTCGTGTTCGGCGTGGAGCCGGACGGGTTTCTGCGCGATCTTGCCGCCTACGCCGCCGCCCGACAGGGCGGAATGCCGCCCCAGACGCTGCGTTGGCAGGCAGGGGAACGGCAGGGCGAGATTCCGGTGCCGTCACCGGAAGCGGCGCTGGCTGTCGGGACGGTGCAGGCGTTCCTTGACGGGTATATGAAAAACGCCCCTGCCGGGGCATCGGTGGATTATATTCACGGTGAGGATACAGCCCGTGCCCTTGCGGCGCGTCCGGATGCCGTTGCCATTCTCTTTGACGGAATGCGCAAGCAGGAGCTGTTCTCCACGGTTATCTCGGACGGTGCGCTCCCGCGCAAGACATTCTCCATGGGTCACGCGGAGGACAAGCGATTCTACACCGAGGCGCGGCGCATCCGGTGAGGGGAGCCCTGCGGCTCCCCTGCCTCTCCCGCGCTGCGGAGAAGCCCTGAATCCGCCGACGATACGCCGATCCGTTACGCCATCCGGTCTGCCATTTTTGCTCCGCCCAGCAAGTGAAAATGGAGATGCGGGACAGACTGGCAGGCGTCGGCTCCGCTGTTGGTCACGACGCGGAAGCCGTTGGTCAGCCCTTCGGCGGCGGCAATCTGCGGGATGACCGCGAAGATGTGGGCAACCAGCGCGGCGTTGTCAGCGGTAATGTCGGCGGCGGACGCGAGGTGCGCCTTGGGAACAATCAGGATATGCACGGGTGCCATGGGATTTATATCCCGGAAGGCGTATACCGTGTCGTCCTCGTACACCTTGGACGAGGGTATCTCACCGGCGACAATGCGGCAGAAAAGGCAATCATTCATAGCAAAAATCCTCCTCGTATACTGTTGTTATTCTATATTGTACACGCAAAACCGCATTCTGTCAAGCGGGGGAAGCGAAAAGTCCAGGGCAACAGCATTTACTTTTTTACAAAAACATGGTACAATACAGTCAGTCGAAGTATCAGGAAGTTTTTGTGACAAAAACAAGAGTGAAAGGGCGGTCTTATGATATATTTAATGAATTTTCAAATGCCGACAAGAGAAGATGAGGAAAATTATTTTTCGGATAAGGATAATATCAAAGTCAAGAAAACCTGCTATACGACCTATTATCCGTTCCAACTGTTCCAGTATCGCGAACTGCCCGAGTTCTTTTTTTCGGACATCACAATATTCTGTGGCAATAACGGGAGCGGTAAGAGCAGTATCCTGAATATCATTGCGGAAAAGCTGGCTCTTGAGCGAAGCACTCCGTTTAACCGCTCCGACTTTTTTGAGGACTACGTCGGCATGTGTGACTATCAGTTAGACCGAGCGATTCCGCCGGAGAGCAAGATCATCACGAGCGACGGCGTTTTTGAAAAGGTACTTGATATTCGCCGTATCAACGACGGTATTGACAGCAAAAGGTCGGATTTGATCCGGGAATATATCGTGGAAAACAGCCCGTATGCAGCGCCGAATCGTCTTGGGGGATTGGATGATTACGAGCGGTGGAAACGGGTCAGAGATATGCGGAACAAAAATCGCAGTCAGTCCCGCTTTCTGAAAGAAAACCTGATGCGAAATATACAGGAGCGTTCAAACGGTGAGAGTGCACTGTCCTACTTTGTTGATTCGATTCAGGAAAATGCGTTGTATCTTTTGGACGAGCCGGAAAACAGCCTTTCTCCGCAGAATCAATTGCAACTGAAGTATTTTATTGAAGACTCGGTGAGAAATTACGGATGTCAATTCGTTATTTCCACGCACTCTCCGTTTCTGCTCTCCCTGAAGGGCGCACACATATACAATATTGACGAAACACCGCCCGCCGAACAAAAATGGACGGAGCTTGCCTGCGTAAAAGTATACCACGACTTTTTTGCCGAGCAGAACGATAAATTTCAGTAATCGAAAGTGAGCCATCCTCCCGGCGGTGAAACCGGGGGTCAAGGCTGCTTGGAACCCATAGGTTCTGTTGGACATTCTTTTTTGCCCGGCACCGAAACGATACGCAGCTCTTCCTGCATTGCAACGAACCGATAGGGCGCGCAGTCCGCCGCCCGGAAAAGGAGACCAGAATGCAATACTTTTCACCGAATGCGTGCACGCCCGACCTGTGGCGGTACCTGCAGAGTCAGGCAGGGCGCCCCATACTGCTTTGGGGCATGGGAGACGGAGCGGATAAGGTGCTGGATGTCTGTGCGGAGTACGGGATTGCCGTGGCGGACGTGTTCGCCAGCGATGGCTTTGTGCGGGGGCAGAGCTTCCGCGGGCGGCGGGTGCTTTCCTTTGGGGAGGCGCGCGCGACCTACGGGGACTGCATGATCGTGCTGCTTGCGTTCGGCTCCCGCCGTCCGGACGTGCTGGACAACATACGCCGCGTTGCGGCGCAGTGCGAACTGTACATTCCGGATGTCCCGGTCAGCGGCGGGTCACTGTTCACGGCGGAGCTTGTGCAGGCACATCGGGCGGATATGGAACGTGCCCGCGCTCTGCTTGCGGATGAAACCTCGCGCGGCGTGTTTGACGGCATCGTCCGGGCACGCCTTGGAGGGCGGCTGGAGGACATAGAGGCGACTGCCACGGGGCGCGCGGAGGTCTGGCGCCTGCTCCGTGCGGAGAGTATCCGCACTGCCATGGATTGCGGTGCATATACGGGGGACAGCCTGCGCGAGCTGATCCGGTACGCGCCGGGACTGGAAACGGCGGTGTGCCTGGAGCCGGACGTGCGTTCCTTCCGTAAGCTGAGCGCCTATGCACAGGCACTCGCCGCAGATGGACGGGCGGTCTACCCGTTGCAGGCGGCGGCATGGTCGGAGGACGCAACGCTGACTTTTCACGATACCGGCAACCGCAACGCCTCGCTGCTGCCCACGCCGCAGAGTCGGGAACGTTTGCGGCAGGTCGCGGCGGCGGCACCCGACAGCGCGTGGG
>QWCB01002639.1_pt1 | contig 14715 bp, 9 predicted proteins | sample 1972511 | NCBI WGS metagenome assembly QWCB01 (sample SAMN09866719, study PRJNA288562) | Human gut metagenome isolate term5_stool, whole genome shotgun sequencing... | isolation source: gut | host: Homo sapiens | place: USA: California
GTGCTGCCTCGAATGACAAGACAACACTATACCCGAATTTGGTGCAAAGAAACAAATAAAAAGTGATGGATTGGGGTTTCGTTAAGGACTTTTAATAGAAGAGTTGTTCCCGATAGGAGGCAGAAGTAGTTTTGACAGCTCCTATCGGGACAAGTTCTCTTTTTTCAAGAAGATCAAAAAGTCAGATTAACGGAAAAGCCCATGTTTCTGTAGCTAGGCTGACGGAAATTGTCTATGCCCTGCCCCCAGGTTCCCGTGCTTGCCGTAGATTCCGGATCAAACGGAGCTTTATTGTACAACATAAGCAAATTACGTCCCACTAATGCCACCCGAACATCTTGTATCCATTTTACCCACCGGTTAACGGGGATATGATAGGCTATCGACATTTCAGCAAGACGAATATTAGTGGCATCATAGGTATACACTGTTCCCGTACATGCCTGTCCTACCTGCCGAAAGTAGTTCTCTGCCGGAATCTTTTCATCACTAACCCAGACACCGCCATTATCACGGGCTATTGCCGTAGCCTGCGAGACACCAAATCGATCCATAGCAGCTTGCGTCATCGACACACCTACACCACCAAAACGGGCATGAATCACAAAATCGAGTTCAAAGCCTTTCCATAAAAAACTGTTAGCCAAGCCCATCGTATATTTAGGATCAGTATTACCTGCATACACATAGTCGTATGCAGGATTGACAGTCTGTGAGGATTTATCAACAATAACATTCCCCTGTGCATCTCTCTGAAAATCTGTAATATATATATCACCTATAGAGCCACCTTCCTTCAATGGAGTATACCAACCGATACCTTTACCCATTTGGATTTCTTTTAAATTAAAATCGGTACCCGTTATAGGATTTTTCTGAGGTTCTAAAAGCTGCTTTACTTCATTCTTATTGATAGAATAAGTGAAACGTCCATCCCACTTTACCTGCCCGATATTCATATTTGTACTCAAGATAAGCTCGAAACCTTTATTATCAACCTTGGCCCCATTATACATGAAATAAATATCCCCCTGAAAGGGAATAGAAAGATATCCTCCAAACGGTAAATCGGAAGTAGATGTCTTGTACATTGTAAACGCCAAACTGATTTTATCATTAAGAAAACCTGCATTGAGTCCTATTTCGTGAGACTTAGTATGCTCGGGATCCAGCATATTATCCTCCAATCTGGGCTTCAAACCCACCCTTTTTTTATTCAAAAAGATATAATCAGTAAAACTATTACCGGTTTCACTATAGGTATAATTGAGTTTTAGAAACGAAAGGAATCGGTTGGGATTATCAGACAACCATCCTGTTGGGACTACAGATACCCCTACCGAAGGATAGATAACATCTGTTGAATAACTTGAATCATCATCCCAGAATTTCAGCCATTCCATTCGTCCGCCCAAATCAAGAAATAACAGGTTTTTATATCCCAATTGCGCAAGCATAAACAATGATGTAGCCCGGTCGTGATAATTGAAGTCTTGATCTCTATAGTAAGAGCCCCCATGTTTATCCAGCCCTGATAAATTAAACTGATTCACTACTCCCAATGCACCGTCAATGTAAGAGTTATCAAACTTCGTATCACAAATAGAAGAACCTAAAGTGGCATTAATCGAAAAGTCCCCTAGCTTTTTATTGACATTGAACAGGAGATCGGAATAAAACTGGGTATTCTTATCTTCAGACTCATAATACGAGCCCAAAGGATTGGCTTGAAGAGAAGACGCATAAAGTTTTTCGGTGGCAGTTTCTTTATCACGATCGTAATGAATACGCCCCGCCACATTGAGCCAGGAGGTCAAATCATATTTTGCTCCTATCCCACCTAGTAAACGTCTCTTTTTCTGATTGTACAGATTCCGGTTGATTATCCAATAAGGATTTTGCATACCCATCCCCATGTTTCCTAAAGGCCAATATTGCGCATTAGCCCCAAGTTTCGGATCGTAAACTTCAAAATGATTCTTGTAGTTATAATCGGGATTGACGCTAATACGCTCTTGCAACACATCAGGTACCAAATAGACAGGAACCAATGGATTACCATACATACCTTGCGATAACATATTCTGTTCTGCGGTATGAATATATCTCAAAGTAAAGTCGAGTTTCAGTCTATGATTTAATAAAGAAGATGTATTCCGGAATGAGAAATTGTAACGATCTACATCGTTGTTGGGAATGATGCCAGTGCCATTCATTGTGACAGCCGATACTCGGGTTTGATTATATTCATTTCCTATAGAAAGGCTAAGGGAATTATTGATAGTATGTCCGGTACGGAAAAAGTCTGCTGGATTCCATGACTGAGGATGATTCGTCTTTTCTCCCCACCCCGCCACGTAGGTCTGCTGGAATTCAGGCATGACAAGTGGCGAACTGAAAGTGGTACTATTCCCCAACTCTACTCTTAGTTTTCCGGAATGTGCTTTCTTTGTATTAATCATCACCACACCGCTAGCGGAACGACTACCATACAAAGTAGAAGCTGCTGCGGTACTCAAAACAGAAATGCTCTTTATATCATCAGGAGAGAAAGCTGCTATACCATCACCAGTCTGCCAGTTAGAGGTATTTACATTAAAAGATTGCTCTGGCTCCAATCGTGGCAAAGGTACACCATCCAAAGTAAAAAGCACATTGTTGGATTTTAATATGGAACGGTAACCACGCAACACCATCCTTACTGAACCACCCACACCGGAAGCACTGGGATTAATAGTAGCTCCCGCCACTCTTCCTATCAGGGAGTTTACGAAATTGGCGTCTTTCACCTTCATCAGATCGGCCCCATCAATCTGTTGTGGACTGTATGCCAACTTCACCGTATCCTTTGGAGAAGTTTCATGATCCGCATAAATCATAGAAACAGGTAACAAGGCCAATAAAAGAATCGCACCTCCTTTTTTCATCAAAGAAATGTACAAAGATTGTGAGAAGCCACAACTAAGCAAAGTTTTGAGAGTAAATGCTTTCATAGGCATCAAATATTTAGATTTTGGTTACTACAAACTATTCATGTATCAAAGTTTATAGAAAAACTATATACATAATATAAATACAACTATAAGGAGCTTTCTACTAAAAGAGAAATGAGACTTTTTAAGAAAAATCTTAAATTATATTTTAGATAGTTTCTATTTCCCTTTACTAACAAAATTCAAATTACATACTTTCGAATGCATAATTTCGAAGAATATTATACAGCCCTAAAAAACATTCAATTTAGAGAATATAAAATACCCTGATATAAATTGGCTGTTTTTAGTCGACTTATATTAGGGTAAGATACATATCGGACGACAATCCATCAGCGATGTAACTGTACATTCTCTGTAGCCAAGTGTCGTCCGGGGCTTTTTGAATATAAACCATAAAAGAAAGTAGGAAGAAAACAAACCCAGTTCCCTTCCTACTTGATGAATAAAAGTTCTATTTGCTCTTTCTCAGTTTTCTGACGACCTCGTTTATGGGTACTAATCTTTTACTTTGATAAACAATCGCAGCATCATACCCTGTTTTTGCCACTTGATCTTCGTTAAAAATGACCAATTGATCGGTACATAAGGGCAAGTAACCTTTTTGGTTTACAAAATACTTTATCCTATCAAAATATTCTTTTTTTGTGCTTTTGATCGTCCCTGCATTGCCTTTAAAAAATGCAACTCTCTTTCCGTGAAAATCAAATGTGCTTTTTATCGTTTGATAATTAAAATTCAGATATTTACTTTCACAAATATTCAGGGTAACCATAGTATCTTCCCCCATTTTGACAAGACAGTCTAAAATATCTTTTTGCCTGTCTTGTTCGGATTTATCTTGCCCCATTAATGAAATGTTAAAAATCATAGGCAGGAATAGAATTAAAAGTAAATGTTTCATTTTTATTTATTAAAAAAATAACTATAAGTCCACGGTCTAATACCATTTCCCCACAAATACATTTGTGCATTTAAGAGATATGGATGTATTCCTATATTGAACAATCCCGATAAATTCAATGCAACAGAAGTATGTGTAACACAACTGCTCAATTCCAAGCTATAGATAAATTTGCCAGAATTCTCCATCTTATTAAGCCATTGTCCATATTTCATTATTGTACCCTTATTGACATTAAGAGTTTGTCGCCAAAACACTTCTCCTGCACCTGTATGAGTATCCCAATGGTTTGTTCCTTTCATCCAATGCCAACTGCCATTCCCGTCGACATACCTATTGGGACCGACTGAAATAATACCATTAGGGTCAGCATTAGCAGGATTTCCATTGCCCAAACCAGTTCCTGTCATAGTTCCTTCATTTACTAATGCAGAATGCCCTACAGCATCCGAATTTTCAGTAACCAAATCAACCTTTTGAGGATTAAATCCTATCAACGCATCACTCAAATTTGCCAGTGCTCCAAGCCCATATCCGATATTCTCCAGTACAGAATTCCCTTTTTCGCCGAGATATCCAAAATCTCCATTCGTAAAGTCGTAAGAGACTGCACCAAGACTGATTGATATCGGCGTTTGTCCACCGGTATAAGCCCAAGTACCTACCGAGTTGACAAGCGAAGAACCAGCTATAGCCACAGTGTTCGCCATTGGAATTCCTGAAGTCGCTATCGCTCCACCTACATAACCTGACACACCGCCTACAACAGCACCACCAAGCATATAACCCCAAGTTTTACCGGAGCTCCAATCCCATTTTACAGGATTATATTGTCCTTTATTAGCTATAACACCACCCGAATACATACCAATTGCAGCACCAATAATTACAGGAACAAACCAAAGAAACTCTCCATTCCGATCCACATAGCACAGTGGATTATTCATCGCATACATATACCGATTATACGACTGCGTAAAGTCCAACACCTGCACATATGGGTCAGGACTCAAGAATCTTCCCAGCACTGGATCATACAGACGGGCATTCATGTTAATCAATCCAAAGAACGAAAGATGCTCGTGTCCTGTAAAGCCTCGATCCAGCATCAGCTCAGGCTCCGTACCTGGTGCATAAACGGTTTGGGTAGCGGGATTGCGCAATCTTCCCCAAGCATCAAAGCTATTCTCTTCCACTACGTTTCCTTGTGCATCGGCTATTTGTAAAATGCTGCCTAAGTAATCCCGATGAATAAAGAAAACAGATAAGCGATTACCTTCTTTTATTAATACCGCAGGAGCATCATAATATCCGCCGCCAAGATAAAGCTTTTCTTTGACACTGCCAAGAGATTCGTCTATTTCGTAGTTACCACCCAGATAGTAACGAGTCAACTCATTCTGATTGTTCACAGAATACTGCATACGTATGCGCTCATGATTGGCGTTGTACGTCAACATGACTTTCTTCGTATCCAGCATGATAACAGAAGGACGCTGGGCAGCGGTATAAGTGATGTCAATACCTGACTTTACCGGGTCTCCCCCGTTGTAATCCAAACCAGTCACTGCATAGGGGCGATTAGGATTAGTATAATTCAGGCCCAAGTTATTTTCATTACTCTTCCTGCGAATATTGCCCAAATCGTCATAGATGATACTGTTATGTCCTTCAATTCGTAAGCGGTTCAATTCATCATAACCGAAGTTTTCCGACAACCCTCTCGTCTCATCCGTACGATTCTCTAGACTGTTGGTTTCCGTATTGAAGCTGTAGCTATGGTCGAACATGACTGTTTCGTCTGCCCTCATAATGCTGCGTCTTGTAAGTAATCCACAATCATTAAAGGTATAGCTGCGTTGCATACCACCGGCGGTAAGCTTCGTCAATTGGCCCAACTCGTTCTCTTCATCGTGACGATACACCAAGGTCCCGTCCTGCAAGCGGACTTCGGACAAGAAACCGTTCCGGTAAATCAGATGCTCGGTAGCCAATGTTCCGTTTTGAGAAGTATAAACCACATCGGATGGCAGTCCAGTGGTAGTGTAGCCATACGTTTTCTGTAACCACTTGCCGTCTGGCGCTTTTTCACGCTGCATTTCCAGCCTGCCATATCCGTCGTAAACGTTGTACATACCACTGCCATTGCTCGACACTGCCGAGAGCAGCAGGTTCTCTGTATTGTCATAGGTGTAGACCGTTGTCATGTCAGGGGTAGTCTGCCTGGTTATTCTCCCGTAGCAATCGTACTCTTTCACAATCTCACGACTATCAGCATCCGTTTCCTTACATATGTTTCCGGCAGCGTCGTATGCTGTACGCCTGATTCCGGCACTCGGGTCTTTGATAGCAATGCGCCGACCGTACTTATCGTAGTAGAAACGGGTCTGTATTTCTTTCTGATTCGCCTTTACTACTGCTACTATCGGTTGTCCGTCAGGGCGGTAGTAATAGTCAATAATTCCCCCGTTATCCGCAACCTGCGTCATCAGTCCCGCAGCGTCATACTTGCGAATGCGGCGAATACCATTCTCTAGAACAGTGTCCGTCAAAATTCCATAGGCGCAGGAATCTATTTTCCCCGAGGCGTGGCGGGTAGAGGTAAGACGGTTGAACTTGTCGTATACAAAGTGGGTCCAGTGTGAAGGCACGCTATCCTTAGTCGGTAGTGATTCTTTTTCCAACAAGCCAGTCTTGGGGTTATACACCTTATCTATTTTCATTTCCCGTTCATCAAAGCGAATCTGCGATGTACGCACTTCACGCTTGAGAAAGTCATAATACATTTTCGTCACGGGTTTTCCGGTCTCAGTAGCGGTTACAACATACAGTCCGGGGTCCTTTCCCTGGCTCCATGCAATTGATAGCTGTTTCGCACTCCCGTCAGGATAGCTGGTTTCCATAAGACGTCCCCATGCATCATAGATGTAGCGGGTGATGCGTCCTTTAGCGTCAGAACTGCTTTGCAAAAGTCCGGTTGCAGGGTCATACGTATAGTCAATAGATAGTCCCATGGCATTAGTCTTTTTAAGCAGGCGTCCGTTAGGGTAGTACATAAATGTGTATCCTAATGTATCTGTTGACTCATAAGAGCATTGCTTCTGCTTGATTAGCTGCAAACGGTCGTTATACTCGTAACGTTCTTGGGAAGTGATACTTCCATTGATAAAGTTTGTTCTACAAACAGGCCAATAACGGTCGTCGTAATCTACTCTTACTTCCTGGATAACAGTTGAATCATTACGGAAGTTCTTTGTCACGGAATAAAGCGGAAGTCCCAATAGATACAAATCACTATTTTCCACATTCTCATAACCATGCGATTTCGTTTCCTTAAGGACGCCACAGGAAGTGGATACAGCAACCACCTGCCCATACCCATTATGTTCATACCTAGTCACTTTTTCCGTTTCATTGAGAGCATTCTTCACCGTTTCTTTCTGTAATTTCAGAAGGATCGTTTTATCCTGTGCCCTCTCCAACACATATTTACGTACAACTGTATCAGTGGGAGTTTCCTTTTTTATCTCCGCACCTAACAATTCCGGATCAAATACGGAAGTCATCAGACGTTTATTTATAACGTCTTCCGTCTCAATTTTCCGGAAACCACGGAATCCGAGCCCCGTACAGTGGAAAACGGCATGAGTATAGTTGTAGTATTCCCACGAAAGCTGCTCGCCTCCCTTTGTTTTTTTCAGCCATGACGGAACATACAGATGAGGAGTCATTACCGCATGTGGGTAACTAATATACCCAAATGATGGACTCAAAGTACCCTTATAGCGACTTTCGGGAACTTTCATTATATCCATATAATAGTGGTTCGAAGTCACTCCATAACTATCGGTTAGGTCATGTAACATACGCTGTTCTGACTCGTTATGAGAATAATCATATACATGGAGATTCTCATTGTCCACGCAGATAAGCCCGCCCGACCAGTAGTAAGATTGCGCTACATTAGCCATAGCAAACTGCGCCGAAAGATTATCCATTTGCAAAACAGAACGGATATTATAGTTCTGACTTATTTTTCCATTCTCGTTCAAGTGAAGATAGATTTTCCCACGCACGTTACGCAGCAAATCCGGCAAGCCGTCACTATCCACATCCACCAACATGAAGTTCTGCCCAACCGTCTCGTGAAAACAGTAGAACAATTCCTCTGTATGCACTTTAAATCCAGGATTAGCGGAACTGTAGGAAGAGTTGCCGGTTGATAACAGAAACTTCCACTGCTTGCCGTTCTCCACATTCCAGTCAAAGACCACCAAGTCACGCTGGGGTACACTCGGATCAACCATACACTCCTGGCCGGAGTAGGGATGTACATAATGTTTATATCCACTCGCACTAACGCTTTTCAGATTACTCTCACTATCACATGCACCATGGCAAATTCCATCTCCGAAGTGTTTAAACCCATCCTTACAATGCACACGACGTGACCCCAGAATAATATCCATATTCCCGTCACCGTTCATATCAGCCACCATCAGTTCCCTGTCCTTTATAGTACCGCTTTCAAAATTGAAGTGCATGATATTAATAGCACTAGAGTATGCCAGTTGCCTGAACCCATCACCGGTAAACTCGTAAACATAAAGACCGTTTATGTTGATCAGACAGATATCCGTTTTTCCATCACCATTATAATCCATAGGAATCAGTCGATCGGCATGCAATGCCCGACTATCTGCTTGGTACAGTGCAAAGTCAAAACAGGTTCCATTATAAATCGCTTTACGGCTATTCAAGTCTACCAGCAAGGCACGTGACGGATATTTCTTTCTATTCGAATCATAGCAAGTGGATATAGCCAGCAGCTCTGCCTTTCCATCCCCATTAAAGTCACCGGTAAGTACCTGCCGTTCATGAACATATCCATCCCATTCCGAGTATACATAATCCGAATGACGATTAGGATCGACATTATTTGTATATACAGACACCATCAACCGATCTTCATCATAATTCACTTTTACCGGTTCCTCCAATCCATCCCCATTCACATCTACCGCTTCCAATTGCTTAAAGCCTTTTCCTGCTGTAAATATGACGGGAGAAACGGGAGAAGTCGACAAATCTTTATATACCAGTAAATGCTGGTCTTCTTTATACTCACCTAACACCGGATACGAAATTAAACCGTCACTTTTCGACGCCCGGCTAAACTTTCCACGTGACAAGGCAAGTGACCTGTGAGAATTGGCTCCCTGAACAGAATTCGGAAAATACTTCTGTAAATAAATAGTACGCCCACTAAGAAACTCAATGCTCCTTCCATCTCCGTACTTGAAACGCAGAGGAGTTAATTTGCCGCTTTCTGTCTCGCAATCCAATTGTACCGGCAGATCCACGCCTCTATTTTGATAAGAAAGCAGATAACGCCGCCACAGTGTACTTTTATAAAAAGATTCCACTTTTTCCAGTAAACGACTATATTTAAATGCTTTTCCATCAACATAGCGTGTGATGTCATCAGTCACATTGCGATAGGTAAATACTATGGAATCATTATATACGCTTCCAGCTTCTCCATACAGAATCTTACGAATATAAGGTAAATTATCAACCTGAGTATAGTCATATTTAATAGTTCTACCTTTACGGTTCGTATATGAAGTCATCACGTAGCTGAAAGGAGCTTGCGCAAAGGCTTCAAACAAAGCGATGTTTCCATCTGGATAACGAGCTTGCAATGAACCGTTCGCCAATTTTTTCACTTTCACGAATCCCTGTTCGCTTTGCCAACTATTCGTACCAGTTTTTAACAAGCGGATACCATCCAACATCAACTTATCTTCGTTCAAAGAGAGAGGAGATGATTTTCCATCATAATAGATTGTTCCAGCCACGTGGGTGATACCGGAGAGCCCACTGATATTCCACCCATACCCCAATGCGCTTTCACGTTGTTGGCTATTGTAACAGAACGACAAACGGGGGTGAAAGTCTTCCGGATCAGGATGAATATCGATTGCCACCTGATAGGTAACAGCTCCCGTGGGAGTAAGGGCGTATTGAATAGGTATTTCACCTACTTCGTACCCCGTATTAGCGTAGTCATTACCACCTTCTAATGTTGTTGCGCCCTGCGCTTTTGCAGAAAGGGCCGTCAGTGAGGCGATTATTAAAATAATGAATCTTTGTATCATATTTTTCATATATATTGCTATTTCTTATTAGTTTTAATTCGATTACCCGACTGATCGTATTGGTACCATACCGGGCTATTATCCGGTTCCTCCGGCAGAATTTCCGGTTCATCAGGAATGCCAGGTGATAAATCGGCTATAATAGTTATTCCCAGTTCTCCATTGGGAACAGAACCATTCATGTATTTATATCCTGCAGTAATAATAAAATAGGTGCCGGCAGGTAAATTTTTCAAATGGATATAAGCAAGTCCATGAGAAGCACCTTCAGGGATACCAAGCTTCTCCGGATCAAAATCCGGGGACATAAAGTCTCCCTCTTCAAAAATTTCGACCTCTTCTATGTTTACATCACTGTCTGGCTGAAGTTCAGAAAGGAGTCGATATACAAACAAGGAACTAAATCCCATGCGTGAGTTCCAGTTATGGACAATTACATTTCCCGAAGCCGGAATCTCCATCCGATAAAAAACGGCATTCCCTTGAGTCTTCTGATAATGGCTGCTCCCTTTAGGCATGTAAATGAAGCTATTATACCAAGGTGGCACTTTCCGTGTATCGCGTACATCCGTAAATATCATTTTTCCAATGTCGAATGTCACTGGTATTGCGTCATAATAATAGGTACCATCTTTTTCTACGGTTTGCGCCTGCAGTCCCAATCCCCAAAATACTGCTAATAATATGAATATAATTCGTTTAGTCATTGTGTTTATTGTTATAATTCACTATTGGATAATTCTACAAAGCCCCGCCATGCCAAACTGGCGCGCACAATTTTGCATAGTGGGGATTATTCAGCATTTCTCTTTTACAAATTCATCGCATTAGCGCCTAAAACGCCTGCCAAAGCCGAAGCCACTGCGATAACCACCTTCAGGATCATATCCCATACTGATTTCTTCATTGCCATCATTTACCTCCTTTCTGTTCTTTAATGTGTTGTGTTACTCTGTGTTTCTCCGTACTTCCAGTCTCATCAGTTCTATCGGCAAATTCTCCGAACTCCTTGAATTCCTTTGCCACATCGAAGCACGGGCACTGTTTAATCCACTCTTCCGGTTCTATCTCACCGTTTCCGTTCAAGTCCGGCGAAAGATCCCGGTGTCCGCAGACCCGGCAGCCGGAAAATTTCTCCTGTAGTTGCCCGACGAGTTGCCGGAGCGTAGCCCGCTGTGCCGGGGTCCGGGTATCTGCCGGGCGTCCCCGGCAGTCCAGACCACCTTCATAGCAGATACCTATCGAGTGAGCGTTGAAACCTTTGGCGTGTGCTCCGATGCGTTCCACGGGCCGGGTAAGGTGCACTGTTCCATCCTTGCGGATGTAGTAGTGATAGCCTGTTCCGTTAAATCCGCGACGCCGGTGCAACCGGTCCAAATCTTCCGGAGAAAGTATACAATCCTCCCTCGTAGCGCTGCAATGCACCACAATCAAGTTGATAATCCTCATGTTAGTGGATGATTTCTAGTTTAGTTAAAAGCCAAATGTTTAGTTAAGCCTACGACGTTTGTCGTTTACATTTTGTGTACTCTTCACTGCTGTGACGCCATTTATGCAGCCGGATCGGGCGCTTCTCCGCCTCCTTCATTACCGCCTCCACCGGGCTTGTCGCTTCCACCGGAGTTGCCGCCTTCCGCACTACCCGCATCGGAAACAAGTTTATCATAACGGGCACACTTCGCACCGGTCACCATCGAACGGGTAGCGGTAGTGCGGTCAAGGTTCCTGGTAGTCGCCGGTTGGAAACGGACGGTAAGCGTAGCCTGTGCAGCCGACACTTCGTCAGAGGTTTCCACACCTTTGCCACGAGCCACCATCACCATACGGAAGGTACCAAGACCGTCCACGCTTACGCTTTCCGAAGATTGCAAGTGTTGACCCATCACCGTCACCAGGTTGTCGAGTGTGTTTTTTACGTCACCCGGAGAGAGGGAAGAGTAGGCTGCTATCTCTTTCGAAAGTTGTGCGGAATCTACGTTTCCCGAACGTACAACTCGGGGGTAGAAGAGTTTTTTACCGCTTTTTTTGTCTTCCAGAGTTGACTGGAAGGGTTTGTACAATACTGGCATAATTGTAATAGTTTTTAGTCGTTAATAATTCTAGTTTGTCTGTGTCTTTAAGCTTATCGACAATGCAAATATAAGACCTTATTTCTGTCTGTGCAAGAGATTTTAAAAGTGTGCGTTAATAAATTCGTTAATATAAGAAGTTGTTGTTATATCACTAATTTACAACATATTACACAACGCAGCAGCATCATAACCCTTATTAATTCAGTTATTCAGGACACTCAACAAATAATGACCGGGCAGTTTGATCTTTCCGGCACTTGCCCGAATGACACCGAAACCCTTCCAAACCTTACCACCGATTTCTCCGTAATTACTTTTCAGTACGATTGCATACTGTTCAGAGGGAGGAATATGATAAAGGCGAAGGTTATCCAATAGTCCGGAAAGGTTGCGCGGGTGTCCGTCAGCAGGAGCTTGCATCCGGTCAATATCCGACTGTGTCAGTTCATGTTTCTTCTTCGCCGGTTTTCTGTTAGAAAAATCTCCTCCTTCTTCTCCCTCATCCCCTCCTTTGGGCAAAGGAGGGTTAGGGAGGATGTTTTCTTTCCTTTCTTTTTCTTTTCTTTTTATGAAGGTGCTTTTTGTTGCAGTATCCGGGGATTCTGTTACAGTATCGAGGGTTTGCGTTACAATATCCGGGGTTTCTGCAACAGCATCTGGAAGGGTGGAGTGTACGGTTTCCTCATCCGGCAGCAGACAGTAGTCCGGAGAAATATGACGGCGGCTGCGGCGTTTAGTGATAAAAAGGAACTGCCGCTGAATGTCGGCGGAAGTCAGGATGCCGTAACGTTCGTAGAGAGAGGAATCGAAGAAACCGTACTCCACAAACAGACGAAGCACCCGGCGGACACTATCGTTATCCGTGCTGAAGAGCTGGTCGGAGAGTTCGTCATAGAAGTCATCATCGACATGAATATAATAACCCTCGCCCGAATATAGATAAGACAGGGTATAGAGCAGGATCGTGAAGGCGGAATCGCCTTCACGCTTCATCACACGGCGTACGACACGGTCGTGCATAAAATCGGTATTCAAAGGGAAATAGTCAAGCCCTTGTTTTATTCGTCCCATGATATAAATTGTTTTTATAAATCAGTCTGCCAATTCTAATTTTGATCCTGATTTTAATTCTAATTCCAATTCAAAGACTGATTCGGATTGGAATTCAGAACCTGATTCGGATTCAAATTCCGATTCACGGACTTTCCGCCTTTTCCGTTCAATGCTGGCAGCTACGGTTTCAAGGGCATGCAGAATAAGTTCCCGTCGCAACGTGGGATTTTCCGTAGAGGTTATTACCGGATAATTGCTTTCCCTGTCGCATGCAAGGGAGCGTTTCTCGTTCTTCCGGTAGTTCCGGCTGACAGTTTTACGACATTCCTTACAGTAGTTGCCGGGAAGACCGGTTTTCTTATTGATATAAAAGGCACTTGCCGGAAGAGAGCGTTTGCAACATCCGCAAACGCACAGTGTTTGTACTTTTGAGCTTTTCATTTTGTTATCCAATTATAAATTATAAATGCTAGTTTTTATCAGTCAGGTCTGTAATCATTCAAATACGGAGTATTCGTATACAATATGTTATCCTTTTGTTATCCTATTGCCAGGTATTAACATCTGGCGTTTCAGATATTAATGGTTAGAGAAATAGCTATTAACACTTGAGAGAATAGCTGTTAACAGGCATCAGTAAGCTTTCCGCAGGTGGCGGATGAGAAAATTTCAAGTTTTTTGTGTTTTTCTTGAAGTATTGCATGGCATATCCGTTTTTAATTTATATTTTTGAAACGTTTTCTATTAATCAATGGGACAAAGATAGAATATTTTTCATAAATAAAATAGCAATTTTCAATATTAAATCTCAACTATTTCACAAATCATTGATTATAAACATATAGTAAACATATTTTTGAGGCAGCCATTTTTATAGCTGCCATTTGTAAATCCGAGATTAGTCTTTTAAATAAAAAAACAGAATGGATACAAATTTGGATGTATTAGGTATCATCAAGCGTGCCAAACAGGCATTGAACTTAAAGAGAGACAGCGAACTAGCTGAATACCTGGAAGTTTCGAGAGCAACAGTTACCAATTGGGGAGCACGAAACAGTATTGATTTCCGTCTGCTGCTTGACAAATTCGGAGACAAGGTGGACTATAACTGGCTATTATTGGGAAAAGGAAATCCGAAACATCAGACGAGATTTTGCCAAAGCGAGCTGGTACAGGGAGAAGTCGAAATTATACACAATCCGAAAACGCCCGAACCAATAGACGACCGTAGCGTGACATTATACGATATTACGGCGGCGGCGAACCTGAAAACATTATTCACCAACAAACAGCAATATGCACTGGGGAAGATATGGATTCCCAATATTTCCGTCTGCGACGGGGCGGTCTACGTCAACGGAGACAGCATGTATCCCATACTGAAATCGGGAGATATTATCGGATACAAGGAAATTAGCAGTTTCGACAACGTGATTTACGGGGAAATATACCTGGTGTCGTTTATGATTGACGGAGACGAGTATCTGGCGGTGAAGTACGTGAATCGTTCGGAAAAAGAAGGGTATCTCAAG
>QWCB01002643.1_pt1 | contig 14701 bp, 9 predicted proteins | sample 1972511 | NCBI WGS metagenome assembly QWCB01 (sample SAMN09866719, study PRJNA288562) | Human gut metagenome isolate term5_stool, whole genome shotgun sequencing... | isolation source: gut | host: Homo sapiens | place: USA: California
TAGAAAAATCAAAATTTGTAGTACACAGTAACTCTTGAAAAATCAACAATTATATTAAAGTCAGTCACTAACACTCCAATAGGGGTCAAACTTGGGCTAGAGCGCCCTAATAGCAGTGCGAAGCTTGAAATAAGCCTACCTGCTTGAGGGTTATTGGGAGGTGAGGACCTCGTGGACGAGCTGGTGGACCATCGCTTTGAGTTCGGTGAGGAACTGCTGGGCGTCGTATTCGCCACGGTCAATGAGGCGTAGCTTGTACTCCCATTCGCCCGTTAGCTCCACACTCTTGAGCTGTTGGTTTTGTATGGTATGAATGAGGTCTATCCCTAGCTGGGTGGGGAGGATTGTCTTACCTTTTCGCTCAATGTAGCCCCGCTTAAAGAGGATCTCTATGATGGCGGCACGAGTGGAAGGCCGGCCAATACCTTTGGCCTTCATCGCCTCCTTCAGGTCTTCATTATCAATGAGTTTGCCCGCCGTCTCCATCGCATTGAGGAGCGTTGCCTCGGTATATTGCTTTGGCGGGCGTGTCTCCTTCGTGAGTAGGTCGGGCTTATGCGGTCCGTGCTCCCCCTTGGTGAAGTGTGGCATCACCTGCTTATCCGAGGGCTCATCACTCCCCTCATCGTCATTCGTCTCGGCTTGGTTTTGGTAGAGCGACTTCCAGCCATCAAGTGTCACCACTCGCCCTGTGGCTTTGAACTCAATCTTCGCCCCCTCCGCCATTACAGTGGTTTGCTCAAACTCCATATCGGGATAAAAGATAGCAAGGAAGCGGAGTAGGATCATCTCATAGATAGCATAGTGCTGACGATCAAGGTACTGTGGAAGGTTACCCGTTGGGATGATAGCATGGTGGTCGGTGACCTTAGAGGAGTCGAAGTACTTCTTCAGCTTGCGTAGCTTTCCGCCCTGCAATAGTGGTGTACAAGGGCCAGGGAAGGCTCTGTAGAGTGATTGGATGGTGGGCAGACAATTGGGGTAGACATCATCGGGTAGATAGGTAGTATCTACACGTGGATAGGTGACCAACTTCTGCTCGTAGAGGGTTTGAATGGTGGCGAGTGTCTGGTCGGCCGTGAAGCCATACTTCTTATTGGCCTCAATCTGCAGACTGGTTAGGTCAAAAAGCCGAGGTGCTCCCTCCTTGCCCTTCTTCTTAGTAATCTTGGTGATGGTCAGCTCCTCCGAGGCGATCTTGTCGATGACCGCCTTTGCCTCCTCTTCGGTGCTATACCGCCCTTTGGTTGAGGCAAAAAGCACCTCCCGATAGAGCGTCTTGATCTCCCAATAAGGCTCTGGCTTAAAGTTTTGAATCTCCTCAAATCGATCCACGAGCAGAGCCAGCGTAGGGGTTTGCACCCGTCCCACCGAGAGCACCTTGCGGTCGCCACTCTTGCGGTATTTAAGTGTATAAAGTCGTGTGGCATTAATACCGAGGAGCCAATCGCCGATCGCTCTTGCGAGCCCCGCATAGTAGAGGTTGGTGTACTCCTTCTCCGGCTTTAGCTCTTGGAAAGCCTTAACAATCGCCTCGTTGGTCATAGAGGAGAGCCACAGCCGCTTCACTGGCACACGGCATTCCGCCATCTGTAGCACCCACCTCTGGATCAGCTCACCTTCCTGCCCCGCGTCACCGCAGTTGATCACCTCTGTGGCTTGAGAGACCAACGACTTGATTACTCCAAACTGCTGCTCAATTCCTCTGTCCGAAAGCAACTTGATGCCAAAGCGCTCCGGCATCATCGGGAGATAAACAAGGCTCCATTGCTGCCATTGAGGGTAGTAGTCGGCCGGCTCCTTGAGCGTACAGAAGTGGCCGTAGGTCCAAGTGACCCAGTAGCCATTTCCCTCGAGGTAGCCTTGTCGCTGTGTGGTGGCACCTATCACGGCGCCGATATCCCTAGCAACGGATGGTTTTTCGCAGATACAGAGGATCATGGATGAATAGAATACAAATCAGTACCCTCCTCGTACAGGTTGGGGCAGAAGCATTGACTCAATGCATCGCTGCCTTCCGACTTGTGCGAGGAGGGTACTTCATTTATTGGTGGCTCTAATGACTTAGATACCTAGTTGCTTGGCAATTTCATCGGCACGTCGTGCACATACCTTCTTTGCCTCCTCTAGCTCTTGGAGGTTGGTAGGTTGTGCGTGTACCTCGATGTAGAACTTGATCTTTGGCTCAGTGCCAGAAGGACGGATAGAGAGCTTCGTGCCATCCTCGCAACGGTACTGTAGGACGTTGCTAGTCGTAGGCATTACGATCTCTTTGGTCTCGCCAGTCACAGTGTTGAGCGACTTAAGGCTTTGGTAGTCTAGCACCTCAGTTACCTTTGATCCAGCCAGCTCCTTAAGCGGGTTGCTACGGAAGTTTTGCATCATCGCCTGGATCTCCTCGGCACCACTCTTACCTGGGCGAACCACAGAGATATTCTTCTCAAGTGAATAGCCGTACTGTAGGTAGATGTGCTCTAGCAGTTCGTAAATGCTCTGTCCCTTATCCTTGGCCCACGCTGCGATTTCGGCAAAGATGGTACAAGCCGATACCGAACACTTATCTCGTACAAAGTCGCTCCATAGGTAGCCGTAGCTCTCCTCGCCACCGCCGAGGTACTCCTTCTTGCCCTCATTCTTACGAATCACATCGGCAATCCACTTAAAGCCAGTGTAGGTGTCGTATAGCTCTATATTATTTCGCTCTGCGATCGTCTTGATCAGGTCTGTGGTCACAATCGTCTTTACCAGATATTGATTGTCCTTCAGTTCGCCCGCTTCTCTCCGCTTCTCGATTGCGTAGTAGGCGTAAAGCAGACAGGTTTGGTTGCCATTGATCAATACCCAATTGCCCTCCTTATCCTTCACAGCAGTACCGATGCGGTCGCCGTCGGGGTCAGTTGCCATCACGATCTCAGCATCAATCGCCTTCGCTTGGTCAATCGCCATCTTTAGGGCAGAGGCATTCTCGGGGTTGGGTGATTCTACCGTTGGGAAGTCACCACTCACCACCATCTGCTCCTTTACTGGGTGTACATTGTCAAAGCCAGCCTCCTTCAGGCAACGTGGCAATACCTGACCACTGGTACCGTGAAGTGGTGTGAAGACAATCTTAAGGTCGTGCTGACGCTTGATTACCTCGGGAGAAAGACGCTTAGAGAGTACCTCCTTAATAAACTTATCATCCATCTCCTTCCCCATCAGAGTGATCATATCGCTAGGACCATCAAACTTAATCTCGGAAATCGACTTGATCGCATTCACCTCGTCAATCACATTCTGGTCGTGTGGAGCAATCATCTGAGCGCCATCGCTCCAATAGGCTTTGAAGCCGTTGTACTCCTTAGGGTTGTGCGAAGCGGTTAGCATCACACCACTCTGGCAACCCAGTTCGCGGATCGCATAGGAGACCATTGGGGTAGGGCGAAGTGCCTCGTATAGATAGACCTTGATGCCATTGGCAGCGAAGATACCCGCCACCATGCGAGAGAATTCAGAGCTATTGTGCCTACAATCGTAGCCAATAGCCACCTTCAAGTCGGCATCACGGCCAAACTCCTTAATCAGATAATTGGCAAGCCCTTGAGTGGCAGTGCCAACAGTGTAGCGATTCATGCGGTTGCTTCCTGCACCCATGATGCCACGAAGCCCACCCGTACCAAATTCCAAGTCCTTGTAAAAGGCATCCACTAGCTCAGTGGTGTCGGGATTATCGAGAAGTGCTTGCACCTCCTTGCGAGTCGCCTCATCATATTGTGGCGCTAGCCACGCTTCAGCTTTTGCTCTTACCTTTTGAAGTAATTCGTTTGTTGCCATAATGCTAATTCCTTACTGTTTTTATTTCTATTATCCTAATATGGCAAATGTACCAAAAATGATTTACAAATATCGCCCTCCCATAAAAGTTTACAGGGGTTACGCATTTGAAGTTAATGACTCTATAAAATAGGAGAAAGCAGTGGCTCAAAAAGCCCATTTATAACAAGCTGATATTCAACATCATATAAAAGAGAAAACTGAGTTGCAACTAAGCGATCGGCGAGTTGCAACTAAGCAACTGCCGAGTTGCAACAAAGCAATTGCTTAGTTGCAACTAAACTTTTGACCACTTAGCTGTTGCTTTTTTAGGTTGTTGTACAATGGCCATCTGCCCCCTTATTTGTGATATGGATTTGTCCTTGGAGGTTAGTTATGCACTCCGTGTAACAGCCTCCTTATCCATAGATGCCCCGATAAATACCACTCACAAGACTATTCTAATGCGTAACCCCTATGAAGAGACTGTTGCACGAAGGCGATCTGCTGCGTTGCTTTCGGAATTCGGCTTTGGTCACGTACGTGAGTACGCTCCCTTCAGCCCTGGTGGAGCCTTGGTGCCCTACGGCACCTTGCCCTCATCCTCAGGCCTTGCATCTCATCCTTCGTTCAAAGTCTCAGCACATTTGCGTCAAATGTGCGAGAATGGCACTTCGTGCAACATTCTCATGAAAGTTTTAGCTTGCAAGATAAAAGAGCCTCAACCGCATCATAGCGATTGAGGCTCTTTTCTTACACTACAGTAGTCACTGCTATTAGTAGACAAATGGCTTAGAAGTGTCCCGTGCCTTGCCTAGGTCAAAAGAGAGTCCCACTCCAAACTGGTTGAAAGCTCTATCCTGGGTACATAAGCGGTAGCTAAGATTGAGGTCGATTCGCTCCAATAAGTGGTAGCCTACGCCCATAGATAGATAGCTCATGTGATTGGTGAAAGCACCACCAAGTCGCATGCTCAACCCTTTGTGATAGGTTAGGCTGAGTCCACCACCAGCTGTATATACCTTGGACTTAAGAGGCTGCAGTACGTAGTCGGCAGAAACCATACCTTGTAGCAACCAATCGGAACAGAGCTGATAAGCAGCATCGCCCGAGAAGGTCACGGAGCCAGGCATACGGTACTTTCCACCGGCCTTGCCATATTGTACCAATCCACCAACATTACGAAGAGCTAGTGACCAATGGGTAGGTACCACTCCATTAATGGCTTGTGGGGCATAACCAACTCCGATACTTCCGCCACCAGTATAGGCGATCTTATTGATCTGCGACATGACGAAGTGGCCAATAGCATAGGCACTCCACGCATCGCTTATCTGCACAGCATACCCTAGGTCTACAGAGAGGTCTCTAGGGGTGAGCATACGTCCATCGCCATAATGATTGGAGGTAAGAATCTTGGGACTATGTGCATAGCGTGCACCCACGAGGATTGCATGTCGCTTTATCCTCCAGCCTAGCGAAAGAGCATTGTACACACTTCTACCGGTATCAAATCCTATCTCCTCATTAGGCAGATACTTAGTGGTCCAAGAGGCTGTAATCCCCTTGACATCATTACGAAAGATAGAGGTGGGCGACGTATAGATATAGTGTGTCCGTCCATAACTTGCCCCAGCTCCTACCCCCATACTCTCTGAAAAGAGGTCATAATTGTGTCGCACAAAAGAGAGTGTTGGCGACTCCTGGGCGGTAGCGTTACTCGTGAGGCTCATGATCAGTAATAGGCCAAAGAGACTTGCCACTGCCTTAGTTTTGCGATATCTATTCATCATACGATAAGTATTCATCAATATTTAACAAACTTGCGGTAATAGCTCTCACTACCACTCTTCACTACCAAGGTATATACCCCACCCGACAACTGCCGCACATCCAGCTCTACTTCACGAGCACCGAGTGCTGTATCGGTAGGATTGGGCACTTGCTGTCGTAGCACCTTGGTACCTTCACCATTCACTACTGATAGCTCTACATTCTTCATGCTGCTATTGAGCAGTACGTGGAGCACATCATAGGTAGGGATAGGGTACACGTGATAGACAATATCACTATCCACCACTCGTATATTGATGGACATATAGAGGTCGGCACCTTGGCTATCCATAGCCTTCAGCTGTACAGTAGACTTACCCAACTTGGTTGGATTAATCGTGAGGATAGAGCCCTTGAGCTGACTCCTTAGTGCTTCAGTATTGGCACCAGAGGTAATCTCATACGACACCTCGTGCCCATCGGGGTCATTGACATACTTAGAGAGATCCAACTCAATGGCTGGCTTCCCAAGAGTAAGGAATAGGGTCTTAGGCAGTGGCGTAGTCATCACTGGAGCAGAGTTGGCATACACTTCAAACGAGAAGGATTGGGTGGCAGTGGCACCAAACTCATCGGTTACCTTGAGCACAAATTCATGAACCCCTATGGCACCACGTGCAGAGAGGTGTAGGATCAGTTCGGTCTCGCTCACTTCCTCAATCCGTACTCCTGTATGATTGCCAGAGAGACTATAAGTAACCTTGTGCCCCTCAGGGTCATTCAAGAGTACTTTGATCTCTGCTTGCTCAGTACCCGTCACACGGTGCTGACCTTCGCTTACCACCTCAATCTTTGGTGGCTGATTGAGTAGCGTCTTACCAGATACAAAGGCTGGCTCTGAAAGATTGCCCCATCTATCTTGTGCCACAATGGCATAGTGATACTCGTGATCGAGCTTCAGATTCTTAAAGAGCACCTGTATCTCATCGCCTGGCTCATAATTGAGCCCAAAGATACGACGCGACTTGGCACCCTTATAATTATCTTTAGTCAGAGCCTTCTCATCGTCGGAGTAGATATAGTAGTAGGTAGCTGTGCGATCATCGCCATCCTTCACGGCACTAAAGCAGAGGGTTTGGGCGGTATACTGTGCCTCAATCTTCACTTCAGCAACCGCCTGAGGAACTTGCTTTTGATTGCGATCCAAGGCACGAGCTGCATCGAGATATCCCTTGCCCAATACTCCTTCAAAACCAGGGTTGATAGCATCGATATCAGCTGGTCGCAGAGCGGTAAGGAGTTGTTGCTTACACTCTTCATTTGTAAAGCCTGGTCCACCTAAGTGAGAAACGATTAGAGCTGTCACACCACTTACGTGAGGGCAAGCCATAGAGGTGCCCTGCATAAATTCGTAGTGGCTATTGGCCTGCACGATCTTACCACTCTCATCCTTTTGAACCCGCACAGAGGTGCTATAGATCTGTCCGCCTGGGTAGTGCATATCACCACCAGGAGCGGTGATATCTACATACTCGCCTCTATTGGTATAGTAGGCTTTCTTCCAATCGGGTGCCATAGCAGCTACAGCGACTACTTCGCCATAGGCAGCGGGGTAAACGATATCATCCGAGCTCTCATTACCAGCAGCAAAAAGCACCACTCCACCCTTCATAGGGGAGTCGGGGAGCTGATTGCCATCATTGTCACAGCCAGCATAGTCAATAAAGTAATCGATTGCTGCCTTGAGGGAAGGTGCTAAGAACTTAGCCCCGCCCCAAGAGTTTTGGCTAATGACTGCTCCGTGGTTGGCAGCATAGACAAAGGCCTGCTCAAAAGCCTGCCCCTTATCTCCATGCCCAAAGGCATCACAAACCATCACACGTACTCCTGAGTTGGGGGTACCGTTACCACCGGCAATACCAGAGACACCAATGCTATTATTATTGACCGCAGCGATCACACCGGCAACGTGAGTGCCGTGTGCGTCAAAAGCGATATCAGCATTGCCATCGGCAAAGTTGTAACCATGGATATCACCTACATACTTGTCGCCGGCAACCCCAGGCTTAGGATTGACCCAGATATTTTGCTTCAAGTCCTCATGATCATAGTAGACACCACCATCAATCACCGCAACGATCACATTGGGCTTACCCACCTCCTTTTGCCACGCCTCAAAGAGGTTGAGGTCGGCACCTTTGACAGACTTTAAGCCACTACCATTATTGAAGTAGTGCCACTGCTTGGGTAGCATAGGGTCATTGAAAGGATAGGTCACCTGGTCGGGACGTACGGGATCAAAGTCAATCGCACGCAAATTGGCACCGAAGAATAGCGGTGGCTCCTGATCCATCTGTCGGTAGATAGGCACTTGCTCCACAATCTCCACACCGGGCAATTGCTTCACCTCCTCCAGAGCCCTTGTCTGAACTCCCGTGGACTTCGACTCATCGAGCACAATATCGTACCATAGATGCAATCCTGCTCTACGCATACGCTTTTCGAACTTAGGATCAATAGGGAAGAGCGGACGCACCTCCACAGCACCTATCTCCTTCAGACACTTTGTCAGCTCTGGCACATTGGTCTCCCAGTCACCATCAATAGTTGCTCTAAGGCTTCGCTCTCCTACGCGAGGTTGGAGCGTTTCGCTCAGCTTTACTCTCACGATGTTGGTGAGAACACCCTCTGCGGGCACCACCTCTGTAGGCTTTTCACTTGGCACCTCCATAGCTCCCCCTCGCTCACTGGTACAGCTAGCTGTACCAAGGAGCAAAGAGGTAAGGGCTATGAGGAGAAATAGTCTATTTTTCATTGTCGTCATACTTTCTACAGAAGTTATCTAACCACGTAATTCTTACCAACGGCCACACCCTGCTTAATCATAGGCAAAGATAGCTTTTGGCTATTCTTCTCACCGTGATATGGGAGCATTAAGAGTACGAGGGATGGATCCTCAGCACCTTCGAAATGAGCAAACTTCACTCTCAGCTGCAAGCCCTTGGTCTCATTGATGAAGACATCAAATTGGTTTTGGTCTTGAGTCTTGCCCTTGTACTTGAAGCCCTCCTGCTCCATCAGTGCAGAGAATTCCTCAGTGATATAGAAGTGACCATTATTCTCATAATATACAAGGTTAAAGTCGTTCCACTCCTGCATCATACCGATAAATTCACCCGGCGTCTCATCCTTATAGGTAAAGTAGTAGTTACGATACTTTATCTCCTTACTCTTTGGCACCTTATAGGCGATAAAGCAGAGACTGTTCTCAGTATCATATTGAGAGGTCTTGGGATCGTAAACGCCACCATTCTTTGCCTCATAATCCTCCACCTTGGCATAGTCAGAGCCAAATGGCACCTCAGGGTATGGGAACTTGGCGAAGGTAGGATACTTCTCCTTTTGCTTAGGGATATAGGAGTAAAGTACGTGAGGATTGAAAGCATAGTTACGCTTCACCTCTGCCAGCACACGCTTTTCAGGGTGATAAAGCTCATTATCACCACGCTTCTCAGAAAATCCTGCGTCGGTAAGTCCCTTGATGATGATATTATAAGCCTCTTCGTTCATCACCTCATCACCATTGTCGTTGATGGTACGATAAGGCTCGGCAACGTCCATCTGGGCATACTCTAGGATACCACGGGTGGAGAAGGTATAGCTCATACGAGAGATAAGTGGGCTAATGGTATTGAAGTCGATAAACTTAGAGCCAGTAATTGCTGCCACCATACTCTTACGCTCTAGCTCAAAAGCAGTGACGATACTCTTGGTGCCAAATTCGAAGTCGATAAATGGTAGCATAAATAGAGGCCACTCCTTTTGAGTTACCGTGATAGTAGCTGTAGTGGCTACGCCCTCTACTTGGAAAAGGAGTTCTGCTGTACGCTCTTTACTAGCATTGGTCTCAGCATCCTTATTATTAGTTACAGAGAGCTTGATCTGGTTTTTCCATGGGAAGGCGGTCACCTTGAGCCACTCTTCACTACTTGTGACACTCCACTTTTCACCATTGAGGCGTACACTCACTTCGCTCTCATACTCCCAAGGCTCTAGGATGATATTCTCAGGAGCAGTCTGTACGAAGATAGGGCTACCCTCTTGAGTCACTGTCAACTGATGCACAGCGTCTCCAGCTTGGATCATCACCATTGCCTTGCGGCTTGTGATCTGACTATTGGCATCATAAACAAGTTTGATAGAGCCTTCCTGAGGGATAGCAGTGACCCAATCCCGGTTGGAGACAGCCACTACTTGCTCCTCATTGCTCTTCACATCTATAATCTTCTCACCTGCCTCCTTAGGCAATTGGATAACGTCACTTGCTACCTCAATCACTGAGGGTTCATCCACCGCAGCTTGTGGTGTACAAGCCCCCAAAGCGACCATGGCTACGAGGAGCGATAGGAGAGAGGACTTTATAAAGTTGTTTACTGTATTCATAATATGAGTATGGTAATATGTATGATTTATCTATTCTTTCTACTTTTTTGTTGGTTGCTCTCAACACTCAATGAGTGAGATACAAGTCTAGTACCAGGATTGACCTGAACCACTAGCACAGGCTTTGGATCGCCAAAGAACTTAAACCACTGTACCGCCATGGTGAGGTTGCGCTCCTTGGAGATAAAGACATAGACTTGCTCCAAAATATTGTACTCTACAAATTCAAAGCCCTCTCGCTTGGCTAGTGCCTTAAACTCCTCAGTGAGTAGGTTATTGTATCCTTTATAATTCCAGCAAGCTCGTTCGGTCTGTGTAAAGAATTGACGAGTACGCTCAATGGTGATATTGCCATCTTTGTCTTTGTGAAGGAAGTAAAGTCGGCCATCGGCTCCATATTTACCAGGCTCACACTCAAACTCCATCTCATCTACAGACTCAATCTCATCATCGCTATAGGGGTAGATCATCTCTCCCCCATGGGCTGCCTCATAGGCCTTTACGCCTTCCACCCCAAGGTGAAAATCAGTAAATCCAAGTGGTAGCTCATCAAAGGTTGGATACTCCTTAGATTGCTTAGGGGTATAAGTAAAGAGGAGGTGAGGAGTATTCTTGAAGTAAGGCTTGATCTCCACCTCTAGGTTGCTCATCTCGGCATGCTGAAAGTGATTCTCAGCCAGCTCTACTGTAAAGCCAGATTGATTGAGGAACTCCACCAATTGCTGACGCTCCGACGGACCTGTAAGGATACGGGTAGAAGAGGCATCCAGCTGAGCATAGAGGTAAGCACCTCCCTCGTAGATGGTGTAGCTCACACGTGGGAAAGCAACACTCGTGGTGGTGAAGTCAAAGAAACGCTCGTGGGTAAACTCAATGGTACCGCCTCGCTTCTCTTCGAATGCTTGAATATCTTGTCGGGTAGCCGACTCAAAGTTCATATAAGGTAGGAGAAAGTAGCTGATACCACTCTGTACCACAGAGACCTCGTGTGCCACGGTTTCGTCGGCACCCATACTGATCAGTATCTTACCCACCCTAGGCTCTCGGCTTCTGGTAGGTTGTACTTTAACCTCCATTTTATATGCAGAGGGGAGTGCTGTCACCTCAATCCAATCCTCTTGGCTTTGGGCCTTCCAATCATCATTATTAGTGATCACATCTATGGAGAAGAGCCCGCCAAACTGATCTACATTCAGTTCTTCAGGAGAAGTCTCCACCTTGGGAGTGGCTTTTGCTTGAATAATGGTTAATTGCTTTTGGCTCTTGCCAGATTTGACCACCACACTGCCACGGCGCTCCTTTGGCTGGAGGTTGTCCTTCACTGAGATCTCTAAGACCCCATCTCTATTCTTAGCAGTAATCCAAGGGTTAAGTGTGTAGCATTGCCATGCTCCTGAGGTGCTCTGCACCTGTACGTCGTGGGAAGAAGAGTGGTTCTCAAAGGAGAGAATACCACTTTCCGAAAGCTCAATGGTCGCCAACTCATCCATGTACCCTTCGCTAGTACAGCTAGGCATTACTAGGAGACTGCATAGGCATGCCACAAAAGCCCATGTCGATAGCCTCTTGTAATGTGAATGAAGGAGCCGTTGCCACTTCAGCAATTCATAGTTTGAAAAAGACTTCATCTGTTTAGTGCAATAATAGTATGTAATTATAAAAAAAGTAATATGCTCATTAGGTCGTAGGTTATTTTCTAAAACGTCCCACAATATTACTTATTTTTCTCCAAACTAAATACCCCACAGCACCCTTTTTTTAGGGGTTACGCATTAGGCTGGTCTTATCGTATGATTTTTAGGGGGTGTCTATGAGTAAGGACCTCGGCAGAGGTCCGTGCTAAATAGGCACAGGTCAAGGCACGCAGTGCCGAAGACCTGTGTATAGATAGGTGTAAAATACCCTTGCGACCCCGGTCGAGGGGTCGGACCACCCTATCTCTAGGTCTGACCCCTCAGCCGGGGTCAAGGAGGTGGTGGATGTGCTCTTGTACACAGGTCGTTCGGGGCTCTGCCCCTCCCGACCTGTGCCTATTTAAGAGGGACCTCTGCCGAGGTCCTCCCTTATTGACCTCCAATGAATGCCATACGGCAATATCATTCTAATGTGTAACCCCTGATTAGAAAGGACTTACCATGTGGCAATCATCGGAGATTTTTGTATGAACCTCGGCAGAGGTCTCATCTGAGTTGGTATAGGACCCTTAGAGTTGCATTGCATCGAAACTATGAGATAGTTGCATCAATGAAACCGTTGCATTGAGACGAATTGCAGCGTTTCTTATGGAATTGGAGATGAGGCAAGTTGCTGGGATTTTCGGGGAAAGTGTAAAAAGTGAGGGGAATAGCCCTTACTTCTGCCTAAAAAATGGTATCTTTAGCCATTAGAATATTTATAGATATGAAGCGAAGCGAAATAATTATACCGATAGAGGAGAAGTCCTTTAAAGAGTTACAGAGTGAAGAACTAGAGTTGGTGGAGGCGGCAAGGAGCATTGCCCGCGATGCCTATGCCCCTTACTCAAAGTTTAGAGTAGGTGCTGCCCTTCGCCTAAAGAGTGGTCGCATCGTCACCGGGTCCAACCAAGAAAATGCTGCCTATCCCTCGGGACTGTGTGCCGAGCGGACGGCACTATTCTATGCTGGTGCTCAGTACCCCGATGATCCAGTGGTCGCCTTGGCAGTGACCGCGATGCGGGATGACAATCTCTATGTAGCCGTAGCAGCCCCCTGTGGTGGTTGCCGACAGGTGATATTGGAGACCGCCGACCGATACAAGTCTCCCTTCCCCGTCTACCTAGCTGGGCCCGACTCAGTGCAGATAGTCGCAGATTGTAGGCAACTCCTACCGATCAATTTCGACGCTTCGTCGCTATAAGAGAAGGAGCTAAGATGGGAGACTTTGTAGTATCGGCACGTAAATATCGTCCGAGCACCTTCGAGAGTGTTGTAGGGCAGAAGGCTTTGACCATCACTTTGAAGAATGCTATTCTTCAGAATAAGCTATCTCACGCCTACCTATTCTGTGGGCCACGAGGGGTGGGCAAGACCTCTTGTGCCAGAATATTTGCGAAGACCATCAATTGCCAAAACCGTACCCCCGAGGGAGAGGCGTGCAACCAGTGCGAGAGCTGTATTGCCGCCAATGAGCAGCGCTCCTATAATATTATGGAGCTCGATGCCGCCTCCAATAACTCAGTCAATGATATCCGCCAGCTGATAGAGCAGGTCTATATCGCCCCCACTTCGGGCAAGTATCGGGTCTATATCATTGATGAGGTGCACATGCTCTCGAGTAGTGCTTTCAATGCCTTCCTAAAGACGCTAGAGGAGCCCCCCGCACACGCCATATTTATTTTGGCAACGACCGAGAAGCACAAAGTGCTACCCACCATCATCTCGCGCTGCCAAGTACACGACTTTAGCCGAATAACTAGCCACGACATTGCAGAGCACCTAGCCCACATCGCTTCCCAAGAGGGGATCACCGTTGAGCCCGAGGCACTGCAGATGATCGGCATCGCTGCCGATGGAGGGATGCGCGATGCCCTCAGTATGTTCGATCAGATAGCCGGCTTTGGTGGCGGACAGGTGACCGTAGAGGGGGTGAGGAAAAATCTTAATCTCCTCAATGAAGATGAGTACTTTAGGCTACTCGCCTATGTGGTGGAGGGGCAGCACCCCAAAGCCCTTTCGCTCATCAATGACCTCCTAGAGAGTGGGTACGAGGGCGATATCGTGATGCGAGGCTTCTCGGGTTTCTTGCGCAACGTATTGATGGCCCAATCGGCCGAGACGATTCAGCTGATCGAAGCCCCCCAATCTATCCAAGAGCGTATGTCCAAAGCTGGGGCCTATACCCCAGCTAGCATGCTGTGGAATTATCTCAAGATTAGTAGCTCCTTTGGTGCTGAGTACAAAGGGACGCCCGATAAGCGTCTGGCACTAGAGGTGGCAGTACTTAGGATGTGTGAGCTATCGAGCTCCAGCCCATTGGCAACGCCCGTAGCCCCCGCCCCAGCTGCTGCCCCGACAGCTACCCCCTCCGCCACCACATCAACCCCCCCGCAGGCCTCCACACAGCAGGTCCATCAGCCAGCACATCAGCCAGCACAGGCACCTACTCAGGTGAGCCAGCCGACACAAGTCTACACCAAGGCTCAAACCATTAATCCACAGCCCACTCGGCGCACTCAAGGCAATGGAGGGCAAGAGCTTTATGGCTTTTCGCTAAAAACAGGTAAGCCAACCGTGCAGAGGGAGGAGGCCAATACTGGACCGGTAAGCCAAAACCGCAACGAGGAGTACACCGAAGAGCAGCTACAGAAGGCGTGGCGAAAGGCAGTGGCAATGGTCAAAAACGCCCCCTTTGCCAAGGGTGTATTGCAGCGGATTACCCCCACAAAGTCACCCGACCACAATATCCAGCTAGTGGTACAGAGCAATACCATCAAGATGCAAGTGGTGCGCGTGCTAGGGCCAGTGCTAGAGGTGCTACACGATGAATTGAAAAATGACCAAGTTGGCATCGCCATTGAGGTAGATGTAAAGCTACAGGAGCTACTACCACAGACCCCCAATGAGCGGTGGGCATTTGTCTCCAAAGACAATCCTTGGCTGCAGCAGATGGCACAAGACCTGCAGCTTCGACCTAGATAACTAAAGAGTAATAATCACTAAATAACTAAATCAAA
>QWCB01002649.1_pt1 | contig 14681 bp, 9 predicted proteins | sample 1972511 | NCBI WGS metagenome assembly QWCB01 (sample SAMN09866719, study PRJNA288562) | Human gut metagenome isolate term5_stool, whole genome shotgun sequencing... | isolation source: gut | host: Homo sapiens | place: USA: California
ACAGGCACACTGCCAGCAGCGAGACTGCCGTTTAAGTTTGCCTATGGCTCCGGCAGCATTTCAGGTTCGACCAATCTGACCGTGAATTATTCTTCCGCAGGTTTTACCTCAGTGCCATATGTTTTTGCCTGTTACAGCACAACGAGCGGCAACTGGTCAGGAGATAACGGAGCAATCAAGATTTCTTCAAAAACCACAACAGGGTGTTCTATCATCGTGGGCGGCAACTTTGGCACCATGAGGAATATTGACTGGTTTGCGATTGGAGTGTAAGCCAAAGTGATCATCGAATACCATTCCCGGGATCAGCCCGCTTCCAATACGGAGGCGGGTTTTTCTATATCAAAATGAAATGGAGGAAACAACAATGCGGAACTTTTCTATTGACTTGATCTGGGCGAAGATCCAGATCGCCATCACGGCCATCGGCGGATGGCTGGGGTACTTTCTCGGTGGCATCGACGGCCTGAAGTTGTTTGCCATCCAGGTCATTATTGCTGTCGTCGCAGCGGTGTTCTCAGGCGTGCTGACGTACATCATTGCCCGAGTCCTGAAGGCAACCGTCGGTTGGCGTATCCACGGCGAGCAGGAGCATTCTGGTATCGACGTCGCTCAGCACGGTGAGTCGGCCTACGCGTCAACTAAGCAGGCAGTGGTGTAAACAACGCTGTGTAAACAATCTTGTGTAACAGGGTGCGTGCTTGGGGTAATTCAGCTCCAAACCGTAACTACGGGTAAGATATTGCCCCATGTATTTGAAATCGCTGACTCTGAAGGGCTTTAAATCCTTCGCTTCGGCGACGACGATGAAATTCGAGCCCGGCATCTGCGCAGTTGTCGGCCCGAATGGATCTGGTAAGTCGAATGTCGTCGATGGCCTCGCGTGGGTTATGGGTGAGCATTCCGCCAAGACTCTCCGTGGCGGCAAAATGGAAGATGTCATCTTCGCGGGAACTTCCGGGCGAAAGCCCTTGGGGCGCGCGGAGGTAACTCTTACCATCGACAATTCCGATGGGGCACTTCCCATTCAATATAAGGAAGTCTCTGTCACGCGTCGCATGTACCGCGACGGCGCAAGTGAGTACGAAATCAACGGTTCTCGCGTCCGCCTCATGGATGTCCAAGAGCTCCTCAGCGACACCGGTATTGGCCGCGAGATGCACATCATCGTCGGCCAGGGCCGGCTTTCGCAGATTCTGGAGTCGCGGCCAGAGGAGCGTCGTGCGTTTATTGAAGAAGCCGCAGGCGTGCTCAAACACCGCCGTCGCAAGGAAAAAGCGCAGCGCAAGCTGCAGTCGATGCAGGCCAATCTCGACCGGCTGGAGGATCTGACAGGTGAGCTTTCCCGTCAGCTCAAACCGCTGAAGCGTCAGGCTGAGGCCGCCTCTCGCGCCCAGACTGTGCAGGCAGACCTGCGCGACGCCAAGTTGCGTTTGGCTGCCGCGGACTTCGTGGATTTGCAGGACAGCCTCAATGACATTGCTGGTCAAGCCAAGCTCATTGAGGAAAAGGTGGAGGCCGCCACGGAGCGAGCCGAGATTGCCGCTGAGCGCACTGCAGAACTCGAAGCCGAACTGGAGGACATCACTCCAGCTGCCGATGCTGCCCGTGACCTTTGGTTCCGTCTCTCCGCACTCGGTGAGCGTATCCAAGCGACGGCCCGCATCGCCGCCGATCGCGCAGCCGACCACTCTGTCGCTCCGTGGGTAGGCCCAGACCCGGACTTCCTGGAGCAGCGTGCCGACGATGCCGCCACCGAAGAAGCCACGCTCGCTGAGGCTGAGGCAGAGGCCCGCGAAAAACTGGAGGAAATCCGCGAAACGCTCTTCGACGCCGAGGAGACTTTCCGCGAAGCCGAAGCGGAGCACCTCGCTGCCGTTCGCGCAATCGCCGACCGTCGCGAAGGCGTGGTTCGCCTCATTTCCGCAGAAGAATCTCTGCGCACCCGATTGGAAGCCGCCGAAGCTGAAGCTGCACGCCTTGCCGAGCAAACCAATGAGGCCGACGAACGCCGTGCCGATGCCACCGAAGCTGTGGAAAACGCCGCGCAGGAGCTAGCCGAGGCAGAATTCGAAGGTCCCGAGCTGCAGAGTGCTTATGAACAGGCCAACCGAGAAGCAGAGCTGGCCTCTACACGGTTGAAAGAACTCCGCGCTGACGAGCGCGACCTTGAACGCAGCGTCTCAGGTCTGTCCGCCCGCATCGAAGCTCTGGAGACCGCCCGCACCGCCGCTGCCAACGACGGCACCGCGTGGCTACGTGAAAAACACGAACTCGGCGTTCTCTCTGAAGTCATCGATGTCGACGCTGGCTGGGAAAAAGCGCTCACTGCCGCCCTCGGCGCGGCCGCCGAAGCACTGGTCAGCGAGGGCAGTGGAGATTCGCTTATCGACGAGCTGGTGGCCACGGGCAAGGGCAGTGCCGTTGTTATCAATTCTGCGGATGCATCCGACTCCTGGCGCTTGGACATCACTCTGCCCGCACAGGCATCCTGGCTGCTCGATCATGTGACAGTGCCGGCGGAGCTTTCGGGTTCGTTGACCTCTCTGCTCGTTGATGTCGTGGCCTGCGACGACGAGCACGTTGCCCGTGAGTTAGTGTCGCAGGATACTCGACTGCGCGTTGTTGACCGCGATGGTGTGCTGCGTGGCTCTGGTTGGGTAGCTGGCGGTGCTGGTGGCACTGCATCAGGTGTGGAAATCGCCGCCGACATTGCTAAGACTCGCGAAGAACTAGCAGAAGCACAGGTGCGTTTGAGTGACCTCGGTGGTGTGCTCTCCGGTGCACAGGCCGAAGAAGAGGACCGCCGCACGGACGCGGCGGCCGCCCGTGCTGCGTTGCGTGAACATCAGAGTCGTATGAAGGTCCTCACGGATGCCCGAACTCGGGCCACAGCGCAGCTGTCCGGCCTGGTGCATGATGCCGAACGTGCTGAGCAGCGCGGAGCCGAAGCCGCGGACCGAGTAACGAAGCTCCAGAAGGAGTTGGCGGAGGTCGCAGACCGCTTGGCACGCGTTGACCGTGACCCCGAGGAGGGGGAACCGTCGACAAGCGAACGTGATCGGGCCTCGGAGGCGCTGACGGCTGTGCGCGCCATGGAAACAGAGGCGCGTCTGTCGCTGCGTACGGCAGAGGAGCGACTGTCGAGTGTACGAGGCAAGGCCGAGCGGCTCCGTCGCCAGGCTGCATCGGAGCGCGTAGCGAAGGCCCGCCATGAGCAGGCGCAGATGGCGAAGGTTGCCCAGCGCGAATTGGCAGAAGTTGTCGCGGAGCTGGCTGAGGATTTGCATGCGAAGGTCAACGTGTCGTTGGCGCGGGCAGAGGCCGATCGCGACGATGCCGAGGCGCAGAAGAAGACAGTGTCGCAGGCACTATCAGCGGCCCGGACGGAGGCAAATACGGCGCAACGTGAGCTGGCACAGCTAACGGATTCCGCGCACCAGGGCGACATCGCCCGTGCGCAGGCGCAGGTCCGCGTGACCGAGGCTGCAGAGCGCATCGTCGACCAGTTGGGGCTGTCTGTCGATGACCTGCTCGCGGACTTTGCTCCTGATGAGAACTTCGACCGCGCAGCCGTGACGAAGCAGCTCAAACAGGCGGAGAAGGATCTGCGTGTGCTCGGCCGCGTCAACCCGTTGGCGCTGGAGGAGTATAAGGCGATGGAGGAGCGCTACTCTTTCCTATCCACGCAGCTCGATGATGTCCTCAAGGCCCGCCAGGACCTCACCGATGTTGTCGAGGAAGTCGATGCCACGATCCTGCAGCTCTTCACAGACGCGTGGAACGATGTCGAGGCAGAATTCCCCGCAGTCTTTCAAACGCTTTTCCCGGGCGGCGACGGACGACTGGTTCTCACCGAGCCGGACAACCTGCTCACGACAGGTATCGAGGTTGAAGCCCGCCCGCCGGGCAAAAAGGTTAAGCGGCTGTCGTTGCTCTCCGGCGGCGAGAAGTCGCTGACGGCGCTGGCAATGCTCGTCGCTATTTTCCGCGCGCGCCCGAGTCCCTTTTACGTACTCGACGAGGTGGAAGCCGCGCTTGACGACGTTAACCTGCGTCGCCTTATTGCGCTGCTCGAGGAACTCCGCGCGACCAGTCAGCTGATTGTCATTACGCACCAGAAGCCAACAATGGACGTTGCGAATGTGCTCTACGGCGTGACCATGCGGGGCGATGGTGTGACTCGAGTAATCTCGCAGCGAATGTCACCGGCATCCGCAACTCCGTCGACAGGAGCGGAGTAAGCGCGGAGTAAGTGAGGAAGAGTCGTTGATACTGCATAATGAGAGTTATGACTCCAACTCAGTGGATACTCCTTGTCGTCGCGATTGTCGTTATTATCGCGCTGCTCTTTGTTGTGGGCTATGTCCGCAGGAAGAACCAGCGCATTTCCTTTGCGAAGGAAGATACTAAGGAACTCACCCAGCAGGAGAAGTCTGGAAATTACCAGGCCACTAGTGGTTTTAACTTCGCTCCGGCCGGTGGTGGGACTGATACCCGCGAGAAGCAGCCGGTTGAAAAACCGATGCCGAAACCGGCGGAAAAGCCGATTGAAAAGCAGGCCCCGGAGCCAGAGGAAAAGCAGGCTGATATACCTGCCGATCAGCCGGACGGTTCACTGCTGAAACCAGAAGGTCGACTGGTTATTCCGGATAACCCCACCGAAATGGAGGGGGATTATGACCGCGTAATGCGGGAAATCCCAATCGATTTGCCAACGGCCGGGGAAGAGGAATCAGAGCCCGAGCCGGAACCACAACCAGAGCCCGAAGCAGAGCCTGAGGTAGAGGTAGTTCCTGCTCCTGAACCGGAGCTGGAGCCGGAGCCGACTCCCGAACCAGAACCGACGCCAGAGCCGGAGCCGGAAGCTGCGCCGGAGCCGACGCCAGAGCCAGAAGCAGAACAGCAGATTGACTCCATCGACCCGGCTGAGGGACGTCTGGGCCGCCTGCGCGGTCGTCTGTCACGGTCGCAGAATGCAATTGGCCAGTCTGTGCTCGGCATCTTGGGCGCGGGTGACCTTGATGAGGACGCGTGGGAAGAGGTTGAAGACATCCTGGTTATGGCTGACCTCGGTGCGGCTGCGACGCAGCGTGTCGTCGATAAGCTGCGCGAGCGTATTGCCAGCCAGAAGGTGAGCACGGAAGAGCAAGTGCGCGCCCTGCTGCGTGAGGTGTTGATTGAGGAGTGCAAGCCTGAGATGGACCGCTCCATCCGCGCACTTCCGCACGAGGGCAAGCCCGCAGTGATTCTGGTAGTCGGTGTCAACGGCACAGGTAAGACCACGACGACGGGCAAGCTGGCTCGTGTACTGGTCGCCGGTGGCCACCGTGTTGTTCTCGGCGCAGCGGATACCTTCCGTGCTGCTGCAGCCGACCAGCTGGAGACCTGGGGGCGACGCGTTGGCGCGGAGACCGTTCGCGGCGCTGAAGGCGCCGATCCTGCTTCTATTGCATTTGAGGCAGTTGCTCACGGTATCGAGTCCGGCGCTGATGTGGTGCTCATCGACACCGCCGGCCGCCTGCACACCAAGGTCGGTCTGATGGACCAACTGGACAAGATTAAGCGCGTGGTGGAGAAGAAGGCTCAGGTTGACGAAGTCATCCTGGTTTTGGACGCGACGGTTGGCCAAAATGGTCTACTGCAAGCTCGTACGTTCCGGGATGTAGTAGACATCACCGGCGTTGCCCTGACCAAGCTGGACGGTACCGCGAAGGGCGGCATTGTATTCCAGGTGCAAAACGAGCTCGGTGTGCCGGTGAAGTTGGTTGGCCTTGGTGAAGGTGCTGACCACCTGGCGCCGTTTGAGCCGGAGAGCTTCGTAGACGCACTGCTCGGCGGCCGCAAATAGTAACTAACATCGATGAGTGAATTTTCCATCGATTGGTGAGTACAGCGTCGCCCGTTGCCCCCGGCAAAAATAAAGGCCTCGGAGCCACCGCGTAGATTTCTGTAGAGGATACGCGGGGCTCCGGGGCCTTTAATGTTGAGGTGCTAGGAATCTAGCGGAGAGTTGTGCTAGGAATCCTTAGAATTCTTGCGTGCGAGGCGGGTAGCTGCCACGCCACCGACCAAGAGTGCAAGAGCGGCACCGCCGAGGGCAGTCGCCTGAACACCAGTGACTGCTAGCCCAGTGTTCTTGGTCCCGGTTTGCTTACCGTCATTCTTAGGGGTGTCGGGCTTGTCGCCTGGATTTTCCTCCCCAGGATTCTCGTCCTCCCCGGGCTGTTCGTCACCTGGGTTTTCATCGTCGCCCGGAGCGTCATCGCCTGGGTTCTCATCGTCGCCCGGAGTTTCGTCATCGGAGGTCGGACAGTAGCCGTAGACTCCGGTTGCCGGGTCGATCTTGCTCATATCACGCGGGGAACCGTCGGGGCACGTTGCGGTGTCATCAACTCCCGGCGGAATTCCGTCATTTTCTGGGGCATCTTCATCAGGCTCCGGAGTTGGGCCGGAATCATCTGAAGTGCCACAAGCACCGTAAGCCCCGGTTGCCGGGTCAATCTTACTCATGTCACGCGGGGAACCGTCGGGACAGGTCTGGGTGTCCTCAACGCCCGGTGGAATGCCATCGTTCGATGAACCTCCTGGATCCGGATTTGCAGCGTCATCTACACACTGGAAAGTACCGCCAACATTTTCAAAATGTTGACCGGCGGGGCATTCCGACGGGGCGGGGTCAGGAATCTGTGCGGTGGCGGCGCCAACGCCGATGAGCATGCCGGCTGAAGCGGCAGCGGCCACCATGGTCGAAGAGAGCTTCTTCATTTGGAAACCTCACAATGTCTATAGGAAAGCCCTGCAATCAAAGGACTTAAGGGGGAACACTGTTCACACTTTTGATTCTAATAACTAATTACAGTCTTTGGTGGTATGGGTTTGGGAAGGGGGGGGGTAAAGAGAAATTGTTGACTTGTCCAAACCCCAGTAAGGGGAAGTGGGAACTTATATTTACAACGCTGAGTGTGTACACCCGTTGTGGGTAGGGCGTTTATAGAACCAGTCACTGTCGACTCGGTAGGGGGCTTTTCTGTCTTCGCTAGCGAAGCGTGGTACCTGATTGTGTCGGGTGGTGAAAGGTGGATGGGGCGTAGAGGTTCGGTAAAAAATCGGTGCCTGTGAGGTTTTATGCTTCGGGCTATAGGAGCTATGACTTTTCGGAGGTATGGCGCACAAAAATGCTCCCGATGCTAAATAGGCATCAGGAGCATTTTATGTTTCGTTACCGGGGTAGAACCCCAAGCTTCTTAGCGGTTCTTGCGGGCGATGCGGGTAGCGGCGACACCGCCGACAAGGAGAACCAGAGCGGCTCCGCCCAGGGTGGTGGCGTCAACGCCGGTGGCTGCCAGGCCAGTGCTCTGAGTCGAAGAAGCCTTCTTGGACTCCGAGGTATTCTGCTCAGACTTCTTGGAGTCCGAAACCTTCTTTACATTCTCGGAAGAGGTCGTCTTCTTGGACTCGGAAGCCTTCTTCTCGGCCTTTTCCTTGGCCTTCTTCTCTTCCTTCGTGCACTTGTTTTCGTTCTTGCACTCAGCAGAGATCTTGATGTCAACGTTTACCTTGACATCCTTGCCGTCCTTGCCCGGCTTACCGTCCTTGCCTGGCTTACCGTCCTTGCTATCCTTGCCCGGCTTACCGTCCTTGCCTGGCTTACCGTCCTTACCGTCCTTGCCGTCCTTGCCTGGCTTCTCGGTGTCCGGCTTGTCCGTGCCTGGCTTGTCAGTGTCCGGCTTCGCCTCGTCCTTGACGCAGACACCGAAGACATTCGGGTTGCCTGGAACTGGCTTGCTCATGTCGAAGTGCTCGCCCTCCGGGCACTGCTTATCAGAAATGCCTGGGTTTCCGGGGTCGCCCGGCTGGGACTCATTGTCGCCCGGTGTTTCGGGCTTAGGAGCTTCCTGGTCCGCGACGCACTGGAAGGTTCCGCCGACGTTCTCAAAGTGCTGGCCGTCTGGGCACTTGTCCGGCATTGGGGCCGGAATTCCGTCAGTGGAATCCTGCTCAGGCTGGTCTGCGACGCACTGGAAAGTGCCTCCGACGTTCTCAAAGTGCTGGCCGGCGGGGCACTCGGTCGGCATTGAGTCCGGAATCTGTGCAGTAGCGGTGCCTGCGCTTGCAATCATGCTGGCGGAGAAGGCAGCGGCGGCGATAGCCGTGGTGAACTTCTTCATGAAAACCTCTCAAGGAGTCAAACGGTCAGAGACCAATGAATATGATTTCGCCGTTCATCCCTCATCGTGCACGGCGGAAAATAAAACCAGGCCAACTGCGGTTAACTAGGTTCATGATTAACCATAAACTGGTTGATATATGAACGGTATTGGAGGTAGTTATAGGAATAACATCAGGTGCGCAGTGGCGTGCTTTGACCTGCTGCAATGCCGCCGGTTTGCTATTTGGCTTACACCATTCCGGGGGAGGTTCTTACTAAGGGTGGCCTTAGCAAAAGCTAGCCACTGGCGTTATCTTTCTGTTACCTAGCTGGTGGTAACTGGGTTGGATAAACGTTCTTTATGCAGTAGGGCATTCATATCTGGAGGCTCGTTTAATTGTCACGTTAAAATAACGAACAGTAATCTAACGTCCTTGAGTACAAAAGAGCTTCATCCTATTGCTATTTCTTACTTCCTATTGGTTACACCCGAATCGGGGCATTTAGGGTGGGTGGGCTGCAATCGTTGTCGATAGGCGAAGCTGTAGATATGTGCCAAATGGAGTATCCAGCGGGTACGGTAGAACAGTTAAGAAAAAACAAGGCAAAAGGGGAGCTGGAAACTTGTTTGAGTCTCTTTCCGATCGTTTGACGGGTGCCCTGCGGGGGCTGGGCGGGAAGGGCCGCCTGACTGAGGCGGATATTAACGCCACCGCCCGCGAGATTCGGCTGGCTCTTCTGGAAGCCGATGTCTCCCTCGAGGTTGTCCGTACCTTCATCAAGCGCATCAAGGAACGCGCTAACGAAATTATTGGCAGCCAGACTGTCAACCCGGCAAACCAGATTATTGAGGTCGTCAATGAGGAACTGATTAACATCCTCGGTGGCGAGACTCGACGGCTGAATATGTCGAAGCAGCCACCAACGGTTATCATGCTGGCCGGTCTGCAGGGCGCTGGTAAGACCACCTTGGCCGGTAAATTGGCCAGGTACCTCACGGATCAGGGGCACACCCCGGTCCTCGTCGCCTGTGACCTGCAGCGTCCGGGCGCGGTGCAGCAGCTGGAAATTGTCGCTGAGCGTGCAGGCGTGCCGTGCTTCGCACCGTTCCCGGGCACCAGCCTCGATTCCACCCATGAAATGGGCACCAGCGAGGACAATCCAGTTGACGCCGCGTTCCGTGGCCTCGCTTATGCTCGCCAGCATCGCCACGATGTGGTGATTATCGATACCGCAGGTCGCCTGGGTATCGATGAGGTTCTGATGAAGCAGGCCCGCGACATTCGCGATGCCATCAACCCGCATGAAGTTCTGTTTGTCATCGACTCCATGATTGGTCAGGACGCGGTAGAGACCGCCAAGGCCTTCCGAGACGGCGTTGACTTCACCGGCGTTGTACTGACCAAGCTCGATGGCGACGCGCGCGGTGGCGCTGCACTGTCTATCCGTGAGGTCACCGGTAAGCCGATTCTGTTCGCCTCCACGGGCGAGAAGTTGGAGGACTTTGACGTCTTCCACCCAGACCGTATGGCCAGCCGCATCCTGGGGATGGGTGACCTAAAGACGTTGGTTGAGGTCGCTTCCAAGGAAATCGATCATGAGCAGGCTGCCAAGTCCGCCCAGAAGATTGGTTCCGGCGAACTGACTCTTGAGGACTTCCTCGAGCAGATGATGATGGTCCGCAAGATGGGCCCAATCGGCAACATCCTCAAGATGCTCCCCGGCGGCGCGGAAATGTCCAAGGCCGCCGAGATGGTCGACGAAAAGCAGCTTGACCGCATCGAGGCGATTATCCGCGGTATGACTCCGGAAGAGCGCGAGAATCCGAAGATTCTGAATGCTTCACGACGTCGTCGTATCGCCAACGGTTCCGGTGTGTCCGTTTCAGAGGTTAACCAGCTCATCGAGCGTTTCAATGAGGCGCGGAAGATGATGGCGCAGATGGCCGGCCGATTTGGTATGGGCGGTGGTCGCCCATCGAACCGCAAGGCCAAGCGTGGTCGAAAGGGCAAGGGCAAGAATAAGCGCAAGGGCGCTAACCGTGGTCCAACGCCGCCGAAGGCAATGCGCGGTGGCGGAATGCCCGGTATGCCTGGAATGCCAGGTATGCAGGGCATACCGGGTATGCCTAGCATGGCTGAACTGCAGAAGCTGCAGAAGCAGATGGGTAATCAGCTGCCAGAAGGTATGGAGGACTTTGACCTCAACAATCTCGACTTCGGACAGGGCAAGAAGTAGCGGGGACTAGAAGTAGCTAGTCCCGCAGAGCCTTCTGAATCTGGCGGTCCATTTCAGGACTGAAAGTGGCCGCTAGTTCATCGGTGATGTGATTGCTGTCGCGGTAGACGTAGATATTGCCAATAACTTTACGGCAGGTGGTCGGACCGCAGAAGATGTCGGAGAAATCTAGACTGTGCCCGTTGGGGAAGTTCGCAAGAATCTCCTCAGCGGGATTTTCTGCATTTAGGGCAGTTTTGCGGTGGATAGTGCAGTCTTCTTCCGCTTCTTCGCATACGCTGGGGGAGAATTGGTCCAAGTCCTCCCGTAGCGCCCATGGGTTATCGCGGATGGCGAAGAAATCAATTCCGCGTTCTTGTAGAGCAGCGAAAAACGAAACGTAACCATCCGGTGTGTAGTCGCCGGGCTGCGGTGGGTCCGCCTGGAACAAGGGTCTGGTTGCAGTGGTGAAAACCATTTCTGGCTGAATCTCGTCAATTTTCTGCAGAGCCTCGAAAGTCCAGGCCACGCAGATATCGCCGACTCCGTGGATCGGTTCTAAGGTCGCTGGACAGCCTTGTCGGAGAAGAACCACCACTCGGTACCCGTTGTTTTTGCCGTAGGCATCAATCGGGGCAAACCAATGTTCCATGTGCGAGCCGCCGACGATGACAATCGATTCACTAGCATCTGCATCACCGTAGACACACGGCTGGGTCTCATCGCGCCAACGGCGATTCGGCGGGAAGTATCCGACGTCCTCACCGCCTGTCGCAAGGCAGCCATCGAGGGCAGGTTCCGGCCAAAGGTCCGTGATGAAATCGGTATTCGGCTTTGTGGCTGCCTTGGGGACCTCGTACCCGTCGGTAAGCGCGAGTGCACCTGGATAGACCTCTGGATCTAGGCTGGTGGCGGAGGCGCGATCGACGCGCACCTGTTGCACGTTGACAAGGCTGGACATGCCGACCAACGCAATGACGACAACAGTGCCGACTGCCGCTAGACGACGAGCCGGGCGACGATGCTTCATTGCGTGGATTGCATCGCCAACGACGGGCTGAGTCCGGGTCGGTCGGCGAGTCGATTGAGCCAGCGGCAGCTCGACATACTTGTTGGTGAGTTTGGCCAAAATAAAGGAAACGACGATCACTGTGGTGCCAAGTTTCAGCCCCGGAGTATCGCGGTTGAGGTAGTTTATGGCCAGGATGAGAAGAGGCCAGTGCCACAGGTAGAGCGCGTAGGCGCTCTGGCCTACTTCGCGCATTGGGCGGCTGGCCAGGAACTTGGAGATCCAGCCCGCCTCAGGGCCGGCGATAATAATCAGCGCAGCACCACCGAGGGGCCATAGGGTCCAAGGGCCTGGGAACTGTGCGGCGCCGTCGAAGATGAAACCGGTGGAGACTACCAGTGCGAGGCCGATGCTGGCTAACAGCACTCGAAGTGGCTTGGGCATGGGGATGGATCCCCGGACAAGAATCAGTCCGAGTAGTGCGCCGAGGCAGAGTTCCCAGAGGCGGCTGACAGTGGAGTAGTAGTTCCACCCCTGGTTCTCGGAGTGCATATAGAAGGCATAGGCAATCGAGCCGAGAGTGATAACTGCCAGCAACGGAGTGAGGATTCGGCGGAGTTTACCGCCGGTAGCGTCGGTGCGCTTCGCCTCCACCGGTGAGGTAACCGCGCCGACAATCTGGGGTGAGCGCGTCATCCAGGCGAGTAGGGAGATGAGCAAAATGGAGCCGAGATAAAACTGGCCCTGTACCGACATTGACCACAGGTGCTGCAGTGGGGAGGTTTCGCTCTCTGCGGCTGCGTAGTCCGAGCCCTGGAGTGCCAGTTCATAATTTTGGTAGTAGAGCAGGCTGGCGCGGAGTTGCTGGGCAATGTCGATCGTGCGAAGCGATGGAATGAAGTAAATGACAAACAGGGTTGTCGCAAAGAGGACCAGCACTAGTGTCGGGATTAGGCGACGCAGCGTGCGCCAGATGCTCCACCATGGATTGATGGACTGCCGGGGATTGATGGCATTGCGGTACTGCGCGCCGAAGAAGAAAAACCCGGAGAGCAAGAGGAATACGTCCACACCACCGGAAACGCGGCCGACGTAAACGTGGAAAAGGACTACGAGGGCAATCGAAATGCCCCGTAGTCCGTCCAAGTCATACCTATATTGGGTGCCGGTGGTTTTCATAGAATGTTACGTTACCGCACTGTCAACGACGTTCAGCATTAGTGGGTATGCAGCGTTTCGAGTGCGCAGTTTTGTTAATTTCCAAAAACTGCTGGTAACATACCTCGAGTTGTCTCAATGAGAATCCTCAGCTGAGGCACGACTGCGAATTCATCGGATCCGGCCACGGCCGCCCGGTGGTCACGCGCAGTGTAAATATCCCAAGGGCAAAACCGGTCCGAGGCACTTCGTTAGTAATTACTCGTGAGCTCGGATGCATAAGTATTGTCCAGTGACATAGAAGAAAGAGGAACTCCTCATGGCAGTCAAGATTAAGCTGCAGCGCCTGGGTAAGATTCGTACCGCTCAGTACCGCGTTGTCGTTGCTGATGCTCGTACCCGTCGCAACGGTGCGGTCATTGAGAACCTGGGCATCTACCAGCCGAAGGAAGAGCCGTCGATCATCAAGATTGACTCCGAGCGCGTTCAGTACTGGCTGGGCGTCGGTGCACAGCCGACCGAGCCGGTTCTGGCTCTGCTGAAGGTCACCGGCGACTGGCAGAAGTTCAAGGGCCTCGAGGGTGCAGAGGGCACTCTGAAGGTTGCTGAGCCGAAGCCGACCAAGCTCGAGCTGTTCAACAAGGCTCTGGAAGAGGCCAACAATGGCCCGTCCGCTGAGGCCATCACCGCTAAGCGCCGCGAGGCCAAGGAAGCAGCTAAGGCTGCTAAGGAAGCTGAGGAGGCCGCAAAGGCTGCCGAGGCTGAGGCTGCTGAGTCCGAGGCTTCCGAGGACGCCGAGTAATAAGGACGCTGAGTACGCCGCTTAGCTAATCCGGGCGCTACCTTATACTTCAAGACGAAGTGTTGGGTGGCGCCTTTTTGCTTTACGCGGGGTGTTTTACAGAGCCTTTATAAGAGAGGGAGTGTGCGCGTGTCGGTAGCTGACATGGTGCTTATTGGCCGAGTGATCAAGCCCCACGGTGTGCGCGGGGAAGTCGTCGTCGATGCGACAACGGATGATCCGGAAGGGCGTTTCGCAGTCGGGGCCACGCTGTTGGGTGTACAGGCCGGCCGTGAGGAACAGCTGACTGTGAAAACGGCACGCCCGCACCAGGGGCGTTTGCTGATTCGCTTCGAGGAGATTCCGGGCCGCAATGAGGCCGAGCGTCATCGGGGTATGAAGTTTTATGCCGAGCCCGTCTTCGAAGACGAGGACTTTTATGACTTTGAACTTGAAGGCCTGCGCGTAGTCCATAACGGCACCGATATAGGCGAGGTCACTTCTATCGTCCGCGCGCCCGCTCATCGTCTCCTTGAAGTCACGCTTGACGACGGGGCCCGGGAGGTACTCATCCCTCTGGTAGAGGACATCGTTCCGGAAGTTGACCTTGAGAATTCTACTGTCACCATCACCCCGCCGGAAGGACTGTTGGAGCTGTGAGCTTACGTCTCGATGTAGTCACAATCTTCCCGGAGTACCTCGAGCCACTGCGTCATGCGCTGCTGGGCAAGGCAATTGAGCAGGGCATTTTGAGTGTCGGAGTGCACAACCTGCGCGACTGGGCGCCAGGTGTACATCAAGCCGTGGATGACTCGCCCTACGGCGGTGGCCCCGGCATGGTTATGAAGCCGGATGTCTGGGGCCCCGCCCTCGACGAGGTGGCGACGCTGAAAGCGGAGCAGTCGCTCACGTCCGCGGTGCCACATTTGGACAATGTCCGCCATGATCAGAAACTGGGCTTGGTCGAGGAATCTTCCTATGCTGCAGCGGAAGTGCCGTCGTTAAGCGAAGAAGATTCAGCGAAGCCCCTGCTGATCGTCCCGACCCCGGCGGGCGAGCCGTTTACGCAGCAGATGGCGCAGGAGTTCTCACACGAGGAGCACATTGTGTTCGCGTGCGGGCGCTACGAGGGCATCGACCAGCGAGTTATTGATGATGCCGCTAATCGTTACCGCGTGCGTGAGGTCTCTATTGGGGACTATGTGCTGATCGGCGGGGAAGTGGCGGTGCTGGTGATTGCGGAGTCCGTCGTGCGGTTGATCCCGGGTGTGTTGGGCAATCGCAAAAGCCACGAGGAGGACTCTTTCTCTGACGGTCTGCTCGAAGGGCCGTCCTACACCAAGCCGCGCGAGTGGCGTGGACTG
>QWCB01002651.1_pt1 | contig 14674 bp, 10 predicted proteins | sample 1972511 | NCBI WGS metagenome assembly QWCB01 (sample SAMN09866719, study PRJNA288562) | Human gut metagenome isolate term5_stool, whole genome shotgun sequencing... | isolation source: gut | host: Homo sapiens | place: USA: California
AGACGGCATTCCTGTGGATATGATTGAGAAAGTGGAAATCATCAAAGGCGCTTCGGGGACTCTCTACGGAGCGGAAGCGATGGGCGGTGTCATCAATATTATCACCAAACGTCCGGAAGGCATGAAACCGGAATTTACGATCAAAGGGACGGTAGGCAATTATTACAAGGATTTTGGCGTCAATTATTCCGATGACCGTTTCATCATCGGCTTGCAGAAAGAATATTCCAATAAAAATGATAATGCCAACGATTATCCGGGGTGGTCGGATTACGACTGGAGAAATGGAAGAGGGCAGAAAAACAGAGCGACTATCGTTGCGAAAGTGACGGATGAAATTACAGCAAATTTGATGTACCAGGACGGACATATTACCAGATGGTCACAAAGCCCTAAAAAACCGAAATCGAAATATAACTATAATCATAAAGACCGTCGTATGACAGCAGGTATTCACTACGCCGGCAAAGACAACGGAGTAGAAGCTACTGTAGGATATAACGCCCGTAAAACTTATGGTGATAATTATGCGACAGGTGGATTAATTGACTCCTCTGCTAATCTGCAAAGTTACATAGGGGATATCCAAAAGACGTGGGACTTTGGTAAGGACACATTGATTGCAGGGTATACCTTCAAGCGGGAAAGTTATGAGGGGCTGGCCGGGAAAAAACCGACAGGACACAGGACGAATAATGCAATCTATCTGTCCTACGACCATGCCTTTACCGATTATTTCAGTGCCACTTTAGGACTTCGCGGAGAGTTTATCGATGATGTTTTGGATAATCAGCGTGTATTTACTCCGCAAATCCAGACTTTATACAAAATGAATGACACAACGTCGTGGTATATCAATATAGGCAAAGCATTCCAGATGCCTACGGTAGATGATGAATTGAAATACAGTTCCGTGACGGGGCTCAAGCCAGAAAAAGGCTGGACCTATGAAACGGGAATCAAAAAACTGATCGGAAATGACAGCAGCTTGCGGATTGCAGTTTATCACATGGATTTTGACAACAAAATCGGCTGGAAAGAATTGATACCCGGTGATTCCAGCAGTAATGTGGCGTATAACAAAGGGGAATTTAGAAATACGGGCGTGGAAGCGGAGTATGATAAGACAGTCAATGCGCACTGGAACTACTCCCTCGGCTTAGGAGTCAGCAATCCCGAAATCCGGGATCCATCCAAGAAGACTTCCAAATGGGAGAGGGACTCCGCACGGATCGACGGAGTGGCGTCCGTCACTTACCGGACGGACAAATTGAGAAGTACGCTCTCTTATAAATATCTGGGAGACAGAGAGTATTATAAGAACAGACAGGTTCCCAGCCGTTCCCGCTTCACATGGAATACGATTTATGATGTAACGGACAACGATACGGTTACACTGACGCTGAATAATTTATTTGACCATAAGAACTATGCGAACAGATACGGTAATTTGGAATTACCGTTCAATTGGAAGCTTTCTTATTCCCACAAATTTTAAAATAGAAATGAAAACGGCTTTTCCGTACGGGAGAGCCGTTTTGTTCTACAAATTGTATTGATTTTACATTTTCTTTTATATATCTACCACATATTGTATTGACGGCGAAAAATATTCGTGATACGATAGGGACACAATTGAAAAAGATATATGGAACTGACGGAATCGTGGAAATGACCACATGAACCATATATCTTGCGTAAGCCGGCCGTCTGGGCAGGGAAACCTACTCGGGCGGCTTTGTGTTTGCCCGTTTCCCTTCGATAAGAACAGGAGGGCGTATGATGAAAAGAAATAAATGGGGCATGGCGTTGGCGGCGGTGGGGATTCACTTATGTATAGGCAGTGTTTATGCATGGAGTGTTCTGACGAAACCTGTCATGAATGAGATGGGGCTGTCTCTTTCGGAAACGACGTGGGCATTTTCGATTGCCATTTTATTTTTAGGCATGTCCGCCGGATTTCTTGGGGGATTGGTGGAACGGATTGGACCGAGATATTCGGGTTGGCTTTCCGCCTGCTTTTTTGGAACGGGCATGTTGGGAACGGCGCTTGCGATTTCATGGAAATCACCTTTTTTACTCTACCTGTTTTACGGCTGTCTGGGCGGAATCGGTCTGGGAACGGGATATATTACGCCCGTATCAACGTTGGTGAAATGGTTTCCCCGTCACCGCGGTTTTGCGACAGGACTTGCGATTATGGGATTCGGATTTTCCGCGCTCCTTGCAGGACCTGCCATGCAATATCTGACATCTACGGTGGGTTTGGTTTCCAATTTTTTCATTTTGGGAACGGTTTATTTCGTCATCATCGTTCTTTCCGCTTCCTACCTGCGGCCGCCCCGCAAAGGAGAAGTGACGACCCGCTTTGAAGAGGGGCTGCGGAAACAAAGGGACACACGAAAGCAGAGTACTGCCAAAGAATCGTCATTGACAAGAAAAGAAGCGATGCACACTTGGAAATGGTATGCGCTCTGGTGGATTTTCTTTACCAATATCACTTGCGGGATCGGTCTTCTTGCCATCGTATCTCCGATGGCACAGGAGGTGATTCATATGACGGCGGCGGAAGCGGCCTCCTTTGTGGGAATCATCGGCATCGTCAATGGAGCGGGACGGATTATATGGTCGACCGTTTCGGACCGGATCGGGCGGGGTCTGACGTATATATTATTTTTTGCTTTTGAAATCGCCGCTTTTTATCTGCTCGCACAGACGGGAGACGTTTTTCTGTTTGAATGGCTCGTGTTAGCCATTATCAGCTGCTACGGCGGAGGATTTTCCTGCATGCCCGCCTATTTGTCGGATCTGTTCGGAGTCAGACAGCTGGCGGCCATACACGGGAGCATTCTCACCGCCTGGGGCATGGCGGGCATAGCAGGACCTTTGGTGCTGGCGATGATGAAAGAAATGACGGGAGGTTATGAAGCAACGCTGTATTTATTTTCAGTCATGATGGCTTTGGCACTGGTCATTGCAGCCGTTCTTCACCTGTCGAACCGGAAAGCCGTGTAAATATCTGTTATGTAGAAGAATTAAATACCTGCCTGTCATTCTTGAACGAAGTGATGGCAAGTGAACTGCTTTTCGAGGAGTAAAGCGACACTGGAAAAGTGAGTGAGTAGAAAAGGAAAGAATATCAATCGTAAGCTGTCCCCGCTTGTCGGGGAAAGTGGCGGCGAAGCCGTCGAAAGGGGCAAGTGTGAGCAGATACGAAAAAAACAGTTTTGCAGAACGGTATTAAATATCTGCCCGTCATTCTCGAACGAAATGAAGAATCCAGGCAAAGAATACGGGTGTTAAATATGCTTTTTGCAATTAACCTATGCCGGATTCTTCGCTAAGAGTCATATTATATTCTTTTCTCTTATTAACATTCGATTCTGCCCGCCGCTTAAGAATGACGGCAGGAGTGAATTGCTTTTTTCAATGGCATTAAATGGTAGTTGTTACAAAAGAAAAGTATACAAAACGTAAGCTGTCCCCGCTTGTCGGGGAAAGTGGCGGCGAAGCCGTCGAAAGGGGTAAGTATGAGCAGATACGAAAGGGTGAAAATAAGTGTTAGTAAAACACTCAAAAAGGATTCTAACCTGTGTACGCCCCATGCCCCTATCGCCTCGCAAGCTCGGCACTTCCCTCCGAGTTCGGGGGAAGCTGACGCTAAGGAAGAAAGGCATTATAGTTTTTTATAAAAGGAATGAACTGCTTGCCTGTCCTTCTCGAACAGTGGTAAGTGAAATGCATTTTGCAAATGTTATTAACTGTTAATTGTTACATATAAGAAAGAGTGATATACGCAAGCTGTCCCCATTTGTCAGGGAAAGTGTCAGTGTTAGCTGACGAAAGGGGCAAGTATGAGCAGATACGAAAAAAACGGTTTTTGCAGAACGGTATTAAATACCTGCCCGTCATTCTCGAACGAAGTGAAGAATCCGGGCAAAGAATACGGGAATTAAATAGGCTTTTTGCGATTAACCAATGCCGGATTCTTCGCTAAGAGTCCTATTATATTTTTTCTCTTATTAACATTCGTTTCTGCCCGCCGCTCAAGAATGACGGCAGAGGTGAATTTTGTTTCTATGATGTTCTAACCTGTGTACGAAAGCTTGCCCCTATCGCCTCGCAAGCTCGGCACTTCCCTCCGCGTGCGGGGGAAGCTGACACTAAGGAAGAAAGGAATTATAGTTTTAAAATGTATTACTTGCTTGTAGTGTTAAAAAGAAAAGTATACAAAACGTAAGCTGTCCCCGCTTGTCGGGGAAAGTGTCAGCGTTAGCTGACGAAAGGGGCAAGTGTGAGCAGATACAAAAAAATAGAAATCGTGTGAGTAAAACACTCAAAATGATTCTGACCTGTGTACACACGCATGCCCCATATCGCCTCGCAAGGCTCGGCACTTCCCTCCGTATTCGGGGGAAGCAACGGCTAAGGAAAAAAGAAATCAAATTTTTTATAAATGGTACTAACTGCTTGCCTTGTCACATAAATGAAAGTATACAAACCGTAAGCCGTCCCCGGACACGGGGAAGGTGTCAACCGTCAGGTTGACGAAAGGGGCAAGTATGAGCAGATACGAAAAAAACGGTTTTGCAGAATGGTATTAAATACCTGCCCGTCATTCTCGAACGAAGTGAAGAATCCGGGCTGAGGTTGCAAGATTTAACTGATTCTGACCTGTGTACGCAAGCATGCCCCTATCGCCTCGCAAGCTCGGCACTTCTCTCCGAGTTCGGGGGAAGCAACGGCTAAAGAAGAAAGAAATCAGTTTTTATAAAAGATACTCAATGTTTTTTTCGTATCCGTTGACGGATGCATTCAAAAAATTTCTTTGATAAGATACCAAAATAAAAAAGCATCGTATCCGAAGAATCGGATTTGATGCTTTTTATACTTGTTTTTTTCAATCAGGAAACTTTATTTCTTTGCCTGATATTCCCGATCCAGTTCCGCCAGATATTCGTCAGAGCAGTCGCTTTTCACATAGGATTCTTCTGCGGCAGGGAAGCTTTCGTTCTGTACGGCTCTGTGGTAGCTTTGATAGGCGTCAATCATGGCTTGTCCGATTTCTCCGAAATGGCGGACAAATTTAGGGTTAAATTCCATGTTCATTCCCAGGAGATCCTGGCTGACGAGAACCTGACCGTTACAGTCTTTTCCCGCGCCGATTCCGATGGTAACCATTTCTGTATGTTTTGTGATTAATCCGGCAAGTTTGGGCGGAACGCATTCGAGAACGCACATGAAAGCACCGGCTTTTTGCACAGCCAGGGCATCTTCAAGAATCTGCCGTGCTTTTTCTTCGCCTTTTCCCTGCACTTTGAATCCGCCGAAGGCATTCCATGATTGGGGTGTCATACCGATGTGGGCGCAAACGGGAATACCTGCCGCGGTGATGGCACGGATTTGTTCCGTTACGGAAGCGCCGCCTTCCAGTTTCACTGCGTTGGCACCGGTTTCTTTGATGAGCCTGCCTGCATTTTCCGTGGCCTGTGCGACGGAAACCTGATAGCTCATGAAGGGCATATCCATGATAATAAAGGGATTTTTGGCACCGCGGACAACGCTGCGTCCGTAGACAATCATTTCATCTACAGTGACGGGGAGCGTGTCGGGATATCCCTGCATGGTCATGCCCAGACTGTCGCCCACCAGAATGGTGTGAATGCCTGCCGCGTCAACGAGTTTTGCCATGCTGTAATCGTAGCAGGTGACTTGCGTAATTTTTTCGCCGTTTCTTTTCATTTCCATCAATTTAGGAACTGTCATTCTCATGTCCGAATCCTCCTTTGGTAGTTGTGCAAAAGGATTTCCATTGCACGGTAATCTCTGTCGGGGTGCTTTTTCTTCGCCATTTCTGTCAGCTTAAGGGTCAGGCTGATATAGCCGGATTTTTCCTCATCGCTCTGTAAATTGTCCAGATGTTTTTTTACCGTGGATGTGTCGCACCGTTCCGCCGCTCCCGTAAGAGCGGCAACGGGTCCGTCTTTGATGATGTGATCAAGATTGCTTTTCATCAGCGGAGCGAGTGCTTCGATGGCGTTCTTTTCCGAAAAACCGCAAGACTCCAAAAGTTCTACGCTTTCTTTTGCCAGCGCGCAGACCAGATTGCTGGCAACGGCACAGGCGGCGTGATAACGCACTTTGTCCGCGCTTGCCAGAATATGGGTCTTTACTCCTAAACGGGTGAGCAAATCTTTCCATGCGGAAAGATGAGGCCCGTCGCCTTCAAGGCAAAAAAAAGCATCCCCCAATTCCTGCCAGCTTTCTTTCTTGCTGCTGACCGGAAAGAGCGGATGAATCGAATATCCGTAGGCGCCGTACTCCTGAATCTGCGGGAACGCTTCCCCGGCAGATAGAGCACCGGAGGTATGACAGATTTGTTTGCCTGAAATGCCGCAAGTTCTCAGTTTTTCATACACTGAGGTAATTTCCCCGTCCGGAACCGTCAAAAAAAGCGCATCACTTTCTTTTGCAATGAGTGCTGAAGATTCATAGCTTTTTGTGTTTGTGAATGCGGCGGCCTCTTCGGAAGACTCTCGATGCCTGCTGAAATAGCCGGTCACCGTAATTCCTCCTTCGGTAAAAAACTTACCGAGAGAGAAGCCCACTTTTCCTGCTCCGATAAAACCAATTTTCATAGTATCACCTGACTTTCGTAAAAATACGTGTCCAAGGTGATGCGGCCTTCCATCTTTTCCCGGATGTACGGGAGCATTTCATGCACAGTCGGTATAATTAACGCTAACGAAATATTATCCGCTCAAGTGAAGAATAGCATAGAAGTTACAGTGAGTCAATGAATCAAGGATTTTCCGTATGTTTGCTTATCCTGCGTTTACAGATTGTTGATATCGTGATATATTCATACTAAAACCTAATGATAGTTTAGTTTTTTCGATTTAGTTAATAGTAATTAAATGTTTATGGGGGGGTAAGATGAAATCAAATGTAGGAAAGATAAAAAAAGAAAAAATTCTGAAAGTTTCGGTTTCAGCAGCTTTGGCTGTGTTCTCTACTTCACTTCCGGTGGAGACGTCTGCCGTTGATTTGGGAGATAACTATTCCATCTCTGGGGATTCAGGTCATGTTATCAACTGCTACTATTATAATATGACCGCAGGAGATTATTTGACCGTGACTTTAAAAGGCGCTTCCGGGCGAGGTGTATCAGGTGCCATTGGGGTACATAGAAAGGCGGATTTAACAGTCGGGAATCATGCCGTGGTAACCACAGATATGACGTCGGAAGGAATGGTCATAAATAATGCAGGCAACCGGGGAATCGCTGTGGAATGGGCAGCAAGAATGAAAGTCGGCGATGACCTGAGTGTTTCAGTGACCCAGCATGGTAAATTGACAAATAAGAAAGATCTTTATGGGACATTTATATATGGAAAATCTTCTCTTACCGTAGGAAATGATGCACATATTACGGCAAGAGGGACGACGTCGGACAGGACTGATGCGCAAGTGAACGCAAACCAGGCTAATGAGAGCGGTTCCGTTTCTTTTGGAGATCGTTTATCTATAGATGTGGCGGGAAATAAATATGACTATGTAGCAGGTACGGCATTATTCGCTAAGAGTGTACAGCGCATCGGCAATGATATGCGGATGAAGGTCAGGGGAACAGAGGCGAAACAAGTTTATGGGTTGCTAAATAAGAATTCATACTCGTTTTTGGGGCATCATGCAGATGTGTCTGTGACAGCAAGCGGTACAACAGAGGAATTATTAGGGATTTTTAACAGACACGATAATCATTCCGATGCATGCTTTGTGGCGGGAAATGATATGAAGGTGGCAGTGATGCCAGAAAATCATGCCCATGTGAATAGTATACACGGTTTTTATGATCGAAACGGCAAATCCCAAATAGGAAACGGAGCCTCTATTTCCGTGATTAATGAAGATTCCGAGGTGGCAAGAATTTTTGGGATACGCAATATAAGCAGTGTTGTCACTTTCGGAAAAGAGGCGGAAATCAGGCTTTCAACGTTAGATAAAGCAGGAGAAGCAAGCGCTGTTACCACAACCGAAAATGGAACAACGACATTCGGAGACCGTGCCTCTATCATAAAAAAAGGAAAAGCGACCAACGTTAGTTCGGCAGTCCGTTCCAATGCAGGGGGGCATATAGTATTTGACGGTGCAGCCCGGATTATTTCTGATGATTATGCCCTCTGCTGCCAGGGAGCAAACAGCATGATTGATCTTTCTTCCGCCGGTTCCAAGAGAATTACCGGCGATGTAATCAATCAAGGGGAAGGGACAATCAAACTCAGCCTGGACAGTGCCGATTCATTCCTGACCGGAGCCTCTTCCGTTAAAACGATGGGAGAAAAGCAGGATGAGACGGCGGCAGATACGACAATCAGCCTTTCCAACGGGGCGGTATGGAACATGACGGCGGAGAGCTGGGTAACGAATCTGTCTAATGACAATGGCGGTACCGTGAATATGATGAAGAACAGGAATTATCAGAATCTCCATGTGGGGAAGTATTCAGGGAAAAACGGGCGCTTTAAATTGAAAACCGATCTGGCAAGCTGGACCGATGGAGATAAGATTCATATGCAATCTGCTGAAACAGGGGCGACGGGAGATATTTTTGTTTATGATAAAAGCTTTGTATTAGGAAAAGAAATTACGGAAGAGCGGCATCTTCTCATTGCTACAGATGAAAGCGGGGAGATGACGTTTGTCGGCAGAGAATTGGATACAGGCGGTCTGTGGGATGTTATACCGACCATTAAAAGGGGCGGTACTTTCCTGGACGGAAACGGGCATGTCGTAGGAAACAAGAAGGAATGGTACCTCACAAAGATTCGGAAACAATTGAATGAGGATACAATTCCGGTTGTTTATGCAGGAGACAGTACGTATGCTTTTTACAGGCAGTCACTCGATACGCTCCGCCAGCGTCTGGGGAATATCCGGTTCAGAGAATATACGCCGGAAGATACATATGATTTCTGGATAAAAAACAAGCACGGCCGTTTTGACGCCGCCGGGTATGACGGACGTTACAATGATTTACAGGGCGGTATGGATATCCGTGTCAATGAGAAGAATACATATGGATTCCTGGTAGAGCGGGGCATCGGAAGTGCAAATTATCACACAGGAAGCGGAAAGAATCACAGCGTATCAGGAGCCTTGTACGGCGTATGGACAGATAAGGATGGAAGATACGCAGATGTTGTTGCCAAATGGGGAAGAAGCAATGTGAAATTCTACACCTGCGGGCAATATCCCGATCGCGGGCAATATAGAGAAAATGAAAAGAGCATCAGTATTGAATACGGCAGAACCATTCAACTTGATGAAAATTGGTTCATTGAGCCGCAGATCCAGTTTGCAGCAGGACATCTGAGCGGCAACTCGTATATGACGGAGAAGCGTACGAAAGTCAGTATAAGTGACTATAACAGCGGTATCGGCAGACTGGGCTTCGTACTCGGGAAAAAGAACGGAGAAGGAAATAAGCCGTATGATTATTATCTGAAAGTATCCGTTCTCCATGAATTTGGAGGGGATAGAGGGTATTCTTTCCGTGCGGTCAACGGAGAAACGTATAAAAATGTTTATGACTACGAAGATACATGGTATGAAATAGGATTTGGCGGGACTTGCCAAATTAATGCAAACACGTATATTTACGGAGATGTCGCAAAGAGCTTCTGCGGAGATATAAGCAAAAAGTGGCAGTACAATATAGGGATTAATTGGAAATATTAATCCCTGACCGAAGAAAGAAGAAAACCGCAGGCAAAAAGGAAAAATAAATATACGGTTGTTTTCGCAGGAATGACTGAAAACAAAAAAGAAGCGGATAAAAAACGCTTCTTTTTTTGTTTCCTTATGATTGGGCTTCTTGCAATTTTTCTATATAGAGTTTCATATTGCTGGCTAGGTCGGATCCTTCGGTCTGCAAAGCGCCGCCGACGAGGAAAATGGTTTCCGGGCCGTATATTTCATACATGCGCTTGAAAAGCTGCCACCTCATGCCGCCGCTGGGGACGGGAAAGATGGGTTTAAGATCCGCCATTCCTGTTTCCGTGCCGTCACAGATGTTTTTGCAAACGTCTTGTGAAAAGGGAAAGCGGCCGCCGAAACTGGTAAATATGACGGCGTCCGCCCCGGCAAGGCGGCTGATTTGTCCGTAGTAGCAGAACGGAGAAATGCCGCAGTCGTTTTTTAAGACAAGCGAGCCTGAAAAGCAGGGGTGCAGGTAAATAGGCAGACCGAATGCGGGATCTCTTGAAAGTTCACGAATCATGGAAAAACCGAGAAGTCCGGGGGCCGCCATGATTCCGCCGGCGCCCAGTTCTTTGGCTTTGAAGGCTCTTTCTAAAAAGGAAAGTCCGTCAGCGGTGCAGTTGGCAATGTATTTTGATTGTCCGCCCGTTTTGGCATTGGCGGACTCTACCGCATCGACACAGGCTTTCACTCTTTCTTCAAAGGGGGAAAACTTTTGGTCGAGAAGGCTGTGATCGTCTTTGATGAGTGGACAGCCGCCGAGGGCCAGTTCATAGACCATACGGGCAAAATCCGCAGTCGATGTTCCGATCGGTTTGATGGCGGACATGAGGACGGGTCCCTTTTCCACGCCGCAAAGTTCGCGGATACCGCTTCTTCCGAAACGGGGACCGGGGTAGTCATTGTACATGACGTCAGGAAGTGCAAAGGACATCAGACGGATACCGGGTTGAAGGCTCGTGTTTCCGAAAAGCATGTTCAGAAGCTCGGTAAATTCCGATTCTACCGCTTCGGGAGCATAGGAAATCGTAGCGTCGAAAGTGCCGGGTGCGCCTTTTTTTATATCTTCGATTTGACCGACCAGCGTATCGCCAATCCGTGTATTTTCTACGAGTTCGTACGGGCATTCCACCGTCTGTTCGACAGCGATGCCGAAAGCAAGTTTTTTCGCTTCTTCGTAGCTTCCGGCGGTGATTCGGTATGTGGCGGTGAAGCGGGAATAGTGTTTCAAATCATCGCTCAGTTCATTAAATATGGCACTTTCAAAAAATGATTGTTCGGACATAGATAACCTGCTTTCTGTTCAGGAATTTTATTTATTTTGGCGGCGGTTGGTATCACCGGAAATCCAATAGAGCGGCCGGGCTTTCGATTCTTCATAAATGCGGCCGATGTATTCGCCGATGATGCCCAGTCCGACCAGATTGACCGATCCGAAAAAGGCGATCAATATCGTCAGCGTTGTCCAGCCGGGAACGGTATTTCCTATGAGATAAGAATAGAGGACGTGAAGAATAAGGAGAATGCCGATGATGCCGGATATCACACCGGTATAAAAAGCGACTCTGAGCGGGACGGTGGAATTGGTGAGAATGCCGTCCATCGCGAAGTGGAGCATTTTGCGCATGGAAAATTTTGAAACGCCGGCATGACGGGCGGGGGCTTCAAATTTTACGGTTGTCTGTCTAAATCCCAGGCCGCCGACAATGCCGCGGATAAAGCGGGCATGTTCTCTGAAACGGAGAAAAACGTCCAGCGATTTCCTGTCCATTAAACGAAAATCAGAGCCTCCTGGAATGACCGGCGTTTTGGAAATGGAATTGATGACTTTATAGTAACCGGCAGATGTGATTTTCTTGATGAATCTCGAGTCTTCTGTGGAAGTGCGGATTGTCTGGACGATATCGTATCCGTCCCGCCATTTTTCGAGGAGAAGAGGAATCAGTTCCGGCGGGTGCTGCATATCGCCGTCCATGGTAATGACTGCATCGCCTTGTGCCAAGTCCATGCCGCAGGTGATGGCGATCTGGTGCCCGAAATTTCTGGCGAAAGTAACGGCCCGCACGTGAGGGTCTTTTTCCGCCAGTTCACGGATAAGTTCATCTGTCCGGTCTTTGGAACCGTCATTGACGTAAATGAGTTCATAGTCCATACCGGTCGTTTTCATGACTTTTGTAATTTCTTCATGAAAAAAAACGACATTGTATTCTTCATTATAGACCGGGGTGACGATAGAAATCATAATAAACTCCTTTGAAATACCATTAGCGTTTTTATTATATCATGAGCTGTCTTATTTCCAGGAAAAGATTCGGCGGATAAAACTACAAAAAGAAAATACGGTTCCGATTTAAAGAAGAACCGTATTTCAGATCGTCTATATAGGAGAACCGGATTACAGGGCGTCAGTATGTGGAGCTTTCTGTGCGGGCAGTTCCTGCGCAGGATTAGCAGTCTGTTTCTCTCTGCGGTTTCCGGAAGCGGATGTGTCCGGCAATTTCTTCTTTTCCGTTCGGGGTTCTACGGACTGCGGTACATCCTGTTCCTGTTTTTTCGTGTCTCTTTTTTTATGATCCCTATCGTGATTTTTGTCATGGAAATAAACGGAAAGAGTCTCTCTGTTCGTTTCAATCCAGTTGTGATGGGCGGATATGTCATTGACAAAGAAAGAACCGGCGGCAATGAGAAGGGAAACGAGAGAGAGTACCATGCAAATAATGATTTTTTTCATCATCATTCACCCCCTTTCCGCAAAGAAGAGGGATTTTTTTCACCGGAGGAAATGGACGCTTTATTATAGGCAGATTTCCCCAGTGAACCTGTAAAATAAATGGAAAGAGCGGCGAAGATTCCCGTGCCGGCAAGACCGCAAAGAGTGACCGTGTGAAGACCGGGAAGAGGGGTGGCGCCCGGAATGGGATTGAACTGAACAGACAGGAGATAAATTATCAGGGCGGTCAGTCCGAGAATCAAAAAGGAAATGAAAGAGCATGTCCAATAAAAAGTTTTTACCAAAATAGAGGCGGTAGCGTTTGCCGCGTCCGGTATTTTAGGGCTGATTTCATTCCATGTTTCCGCCGCTTTCTTTTGGGTCTTGCCCGCCAGCCTTTCCGCCCGTGCCGACAGTCTTTCCCTATGACTCTTTTCATTCACCACGCCCTCTGTCCGGTAGGAGAGATAAATATCTTCCGGACGACCCAGTTCTTTTGAGATTTCTTCTTCCGTCAGTCCTTTTTCTTTCGCTTCTGCAAAATGAGAGCGGTAGTCATTCAATATTTCTTCTACATCTTCGGTTTTGGCATTCCGGAAATAATACCGGAGAAGATCTAAAAATTCTTTTTCACTCATCAATAGTTCCTCCTTCTGTAAGAAGTGAATCGACAGCTTTTGTAAATTCCGACCATTCCCGTACCGATTCATCATATTCGGTGTGACCGGCCTCTGTGATGCGGTAGTATTTCCGCGGCGGCCCGTTATGCGACTCCGCCAGATAGGTGTCGACAAGGCCGTCTTTTTTGAAACGGTTCAGGAGAGGGTAAATTGTGCCTTCCGACATTTCAATATATTTGGAAATTTCGGAAACAAGTTCATATCCGTAGAAATCTTTTTTCCGGAGCATGGACAGAACGATAATCTCCATGACGCCTTTTTTCAGTTGAATATTCATAACGCTTCCTTTCCGCTTTCTTTTCGTATCACCATTCGGAAAGCATATTCAATATATCACAAGGTACTTTGTAATACAAGGTACTAAATGCTATGAGATTGAAGAAAAGCAGAGTTGGAAAATAGGAGTCATGGGCAGCGGAATCTATTTTTAAATCGGCATGGACCGGATATAAAGAAACGGCCGGTCAACTTTTATCGCTATGGTATACTGAATAAAAATGGAAGCATGAGAACAGGAGAAACTATGAAACTTATAAAATTATTTACTTTTGTTTTTATCGCCGTGCTCTTTTTTTCAGGCGCGGTGCAGGCGGAAACGTGGACGGCGGGACCGGCATTGATTCCCGGAGAGAAAAGCAAATCCTATCGCACGGCGGAACTTCGTGTAAATACAAGCACGGCGAAAATTCCCGTTTATGAGGGCGATGATTTACGTTTTAAGGATAAATTTAATGGGCGAATGAGAAAAGAAGCCGACCGTTATCTGCTGGCATTATACGGAGAAGATATGAAAAGAGAGGTTTCGGGGTGGCTTCATTGGCAGGAAGGACGAAAAGGAAATCTGAACAGTGTGATTTTTATTGAATCTGTGATGTACAAAGGGGCGGCACATCCTATTACGTATGTAAAGGGGATGACTTCAGACCGGGAAGGAAATCAAGTGACGCTGTCGGATTTGCAGAAACGTATGCCCGGATTAACCGTAGACAGACTCCGTAAAGAAACGGCAATGCAATGCGAAAAACGGGGAATCATGCTGTTTGATGATTATCATATTTCCGGATTTCCTGAAGAGTTTTATATAGGAACGGACAATCATATCTATTGTATTTTCCAGCAATATGATATCGCCCCTTATGCGTCGGGGTGGATCATGATTGACATGGGAAAGGTTTCATAAGAAAAAGCACGGCGGTTCCAATGCCGTGCTTGATTTCATTGGCGCCGGATATGGATTTCTTGAAGAGGGTTTCTAAATGTGATAAAATTGAATCGTAGTCGAAAATAAAGTGTGCGCACCGGACTGGGGCGCACAGGTCATGGATTGAAGGAGGAAATTATGAAAAAATTAGCAGTGCTTTTAACAGCGGGTCTTCTGGCCTGCTCTTGCATGGCGGCACAGGCGGAAGACGCCCGCCGGAGTATTACAACGACAGGAAACGGAGTGGTCATCGCCCAAAATAACAGAGCGGTGATGTATTTGGCGGTGGAAACCATGTCGGCCGATGCCAAACAGGCGGCC
>QWCB01009921.1_pt1 | contig 14673 bp, 15 predicted proteins | sample 1972511 | NCBI WGS metagenome assembly QWCB01 (sample SAMN09866719, study PRJNA288562) | Human gut metagenome isolate term5_stool, whole genome shotgun sequencing... | isolation source: gut | host: Homo sapiens | place: USA: California
CACCACCTCGTCCAACAATTCACCTTCCGACAATTTCACATTAATCACACTGCGGCCATCAACCTTAACAGTTTGCTCCTGATAACCTACATAAGAGAAATTCAAAGACTGACCGGAAGCGGCCTTAATGGTATATTTGCCATCAAAATCGGTAATCACGCCATCCGTAGTTCCTACTACAACAACAGCCGCACCAATCAACGGATTATTCTCCGCATCCGTCACTGTTCCGGTAACAGTAATTTGCTGAGCATAGGCACATATACTAAGTATGCACAGCAACCATGTAAATGCAATTTGTTTCATAAATAATGTATTAGAGTTTAATTAAAAAATATTGCTGTAAAATTAACTAAAAATAGATTTCCAACACGTTATTGCTTTCGCAAACAACGGTAATGCCCCATGGATGGAAGAATAGCAGCTGAAATTAAGAATGTCTTTGTTTTCATAGTTATTTGAATTAAAAATTAACATTGCAAAGATGGCAATTCAAGCAAGCAGGAACAAATACAATTCAAGCATTAAACAATGAAATCTTATCAATATCAAAAAAAAATTCTTCAAGACAATGGAAAACACATCTGAATTGAACGTGAAATATAAAATTTTTCCTACACAGTATTCTTCTAATTATCAACCAATTACTGTGAAAAAACATCCATAAAGGCTCTCAACCGGTAGGTAAGCGGCGGTATCGTTCATCAATGTACAACACAACAACCGCCACACACAAAATGACAAAACTTCAATAGATGTATTTTATCAACAGGATGCAACCGTGAAAACAGTCTTATGACTTTATTGCTTCACCTTGGTGAAGCAACCGTTTCACACAGGTGGCAACGGCACTTCACTTGAGTGAAAAGGCACGTTCAGCCGAGTGGTGCAACAAATGATGCAGTCTTCTTGCATGGAAACTCCCATCCCCTTGCACGGATACTGCCATACATATATCAAGATTACGTACCCGACATGGAAACCGATATCCGACGAACCGGCTTCTGCAAGAAAAAAACGAAAAAGCACTTCGTGGGGATACAGGAAATTCCGTCACCGCATATTACTGTTTATCAGCGCAATACAATGACGGAACAAAAAACTATTGCAGCGTAGAAATAAAAACAGAATCAATGTTACAAAGACGAACTACTCAACACAGTTCCGGTATAGGAAACCACGCTACGGGCCGGCAAGGTCAGGGTATAGACACCATCGGCAGGTTGAACAGCTTCCACCGGCTCCCATTTACGGGTGTCATCGGTGACATAGCCTTGCAAAGCACCGGAAACCTGAGCGCTTTCAAGAGCCAACGAAATAACTACTTCATGATCCGCAGGGTTGATGGCTACAACCGTGTAACCGTTGTCACCATATTTATAGCCAGACACCATATAGCCTTGTTCGAAATCATATTGCGCCGAGATGCGCTTGCTTCCTACAGGGATGTAACGGGAGAAGTTGCCGAACACCTCGCAACGCTTGGTCACTTCATAGTCCACGCGGTTCTTTTCAATGTTAATCAGCCCCTCGGTGGTTCCGCCATCCGGTATAGCACCTGCCCACCACACAATAGCGCCGGTATTGGCCTCACACAAGAAACGATGGAACTTCTTCGCCCATTTCAAGCCACTGGTCATGGTAGCATCATAACTTTCCGTAGGATCGCTGATTTCGGTCAGCCACACGGGAATTCCCTTCGATTCGGCTTTGCTGAACGGTTCAATGGCAGGATCTTTCCCGGTCACAGGATCCACATAGCCGTGTCCGGCGGCAATGACGGGAAAGTTGGTGATTTTAGGATTCAGGTTCAGAATGTCGCGCACATAATTTTTACTGCCCATGATAAAGCCCAGAATGGCAGACCACTGGGCATTCTCGCCAAAGATAATCCGGGTTTCGGGATGGGTTTGTCGCAACTTGGGACCTAAGTTATTCACAATGAACGGTCCCAGCGTAGTGGTACCGGGAAGCCAGAGGCATGAGTTCCAGCTTGCCGCATACTCGGGCTCGTTGGCAGGAGAGATGGCATAGACAGGCAGGCCTGCCGCTGTGTAGGCATCACAGAAATTGGAAAGATAGTCGGCAAAGGCCTGGTAGCTGCCGCGTTTCAAAAAACCTTGCGAGGTACTGCCGTTGCTTTTCATATAAGCCAGAGCAGACCAAACGGAAAAGATGAGTTTGTCCACACCGTATTCCTGCTTCGCTTTTTTCATGATCCACAACTGTCCGTTGCGCTGTGCGATGCCTTCGGCAACACGATTCTCATCACGGTTGAAATCAATATCGAAAAAAGGATCGTCCAAAGACAGATTGATATCCTCGTCCATATTAAACGTGGTTTCATCGTAATGGGGGAATACCTCGCCCCTGAGGATACTGAGGCGAAGCCCGTCCTGTCCGAACATCACATCCATAATCTCCTGACGCTTGCGGTGGGCATAAAGATAGTCGGACCAGCCGGCCTGCGCCACACCAAAACCATCGATGGTTTGTTCTTCGTTGTTCCACTGAAGAACTACATCGGCCCCCAAGGTACTACGTGCATCGGCCGGGATTTGTTCTGCCGGAAGAGCATCGGTAACATCGGTACAGGCACAGAGGCAAGCGGCGGAAGCTGCCACGGCAAAAAGGTAAGATAGCTTTTTCATGACACTTGTCTTTTTTAAGGTTAGTATTCAAAGTTTTACCAGGTTGTAACCCAAAGGCAAAGATGGAAATTTACCGACAGACAAACCAATACTATCCGAACATATACTTATGATATTTTATCAAAATAGAGACCGTCAATATGAGAAGCCTTGTTCTGGCTATCCGAATAAAGAAGAAAAAACTTACAAGCCGTTCGTAGTACCGCAAAAAGACACGGAACATTATTTCCAGGCATTCAAATCCTACAACATCCCCGAACTTTCAGAAAATCCGCTTTCTTTTAGTGCTGTCAAAATCAGGCAAGTCCATGAGAAAGTTCCGGCCGAACCTTTTAAATGATAGTCTTGTTCTTACGATAATTATCACGGAACTCTTTAGGAGTCACTCCTTTTTTCTTTTTAAAGATACGGTTGAAATTGGATAGATTATTAAAGCCACAATCATATCCTATTTCAGCTATTGACAAGGAAGAATCAACCAAAGCACGTGAAGCGGCCCCCAAGCGGATATCAGTAAGGAAATCGATAAAACTTTTGGAAGTATGCTGTTTGATAAAACGACAGAATGAGGCCTCGCTCATATTTACCATTTTAGCTACATCTGCAAGACGGATCACTTCCGAAAAATGAAAATGAACATAATCCAGCACCTTGTTCAACTTCTCGTTAGTATGCTCTTTGGAAACAGAGTTAATGGCAAACTGCCCGGTTGATAGCTCACGCATCCCTTTGTCCAATGATAATTCATGAAGAATAACAAGCAGTTTTATCAAGGAATAGAAACTATCGTTCTCGCAAGACAGCGTTTTCAACAACGGACGGACTTTCGCGATAGTCTCCCTGCTGAACACGATTCCTTTACGGGCACGGTGGAAAAGTTCCCGAATGCTGATCATCTGGTTCCTGTTCAGAATCTGGTCGGAAAGCAGATCGGAATGAAACTGAATGGTTATTTCATGGATATTCTGCGGCTTGTTGTTATAATCCCTCCAAGCATGTTCCAATTGAGGATTGGTGACCAGCACCAGTTCCTCTTCTTCTATTTCTTCTATGGAGTCTCCCACAATGCGTTGTGCGCCTTTTGCATTCTCAATATAGTTCAGTTCATATTCGGGATGTATATGTATAGGAAAATTAAAATTCGATTTCTGACGCTCTATCAAAATAAAGCAATCCTTGGCAGACAAAGGTGACACTTCTTTGAACAATTCTGTGTTTATCATATTTCTCTTTCACATTAGATCTGATCTTGTATAGCAAAGATAACATGAAATATGAAATCGGAAACAAAAAAGTGAACATATTTTTATACTAAACCTGCAAAAGTACCTTCTATAAAAACGTAGATAACACAATACACAAAAACGAGAACCGTGTTATCCACGTCATTTCCATGAGGTTGTTTCTATTTCAGACAAGCCTTCATTGCTTTAATGATCGCTGAGTCAAACCCTTCGTGATCCAATTCATTAATACCCTTGATAGTCATACCACCGGGCGTACAAATCCCCAATTCAATACCTGCCTGCATAGCTGCCTGAATATATTTCAAGACATATGCGATACCACATGAAGTCAAAGCCGTAGTAGCAGCCATCTGACTTTCAGGAATAAGCATAGCCAATCCTAATTCATTAAAGATATCCAGCATCAGTTGTTCTTGTTCCTTACTGGCGTTACGACTGGATATCAAAGTCATACTTTCCAACTGAGAAATAGCAGTATTGGGAATCAAACGGAATATGGTCTGTTCCGGACCTACACTCTTTACCAGCTGTTCGAAAGTTACACCACCTGCAATAGAAACCAATACTTGCCGTGGAGTCAAATGAACCACACTCAACACTTGGTCTATTAACCACGGCTTTACAGCCAGAATAACGATATCGGCATCCTTTATCGCTTTCGGATTTTCCGTTGTCACATTAATCTCCGGATAATCCGCCTGTAGAGTTTCCAGACTTCCGCTGAACGGATCGGCTACTGTTACATCACTCGCTGGAATGATAGTGCCTTGGGCAAAAGGAGAAGAACGTATTATGAAAAGCTAAAAATAAAATTACTTTGAAGAAGATGAAATCAAAAAGTCTCGCCGGAACCGAAATGTTTCCTGACGAGACCTTATTTTCTTTCGCTGATTATTATCCCTCTTGAATCTCCAGCTTATACCAACACTTTACGAAAGCGTCCAATAAATTCATCAGCCTCAGCCATAGTCAGACACAAAGGCGGGAGCAGACGGATTACATTCGTACCACTGACTCCGGTAAATACTTTCTGTTCGAACAGCAGACGCTGACGCAGTTCCTTAATCGGTTCGTCAAATTCCATACCGATCATCAAACCTTCGCCACGCACCTCTTTAATCTGTGGGAATTGTTTCAATTCTTTCAGCAGATGAGCACCTACCTTGGCAGCATTCTCTACCAGGTTCTCACCTTTCATAACATCCAGCACCGCGATAGCAGCAGCACAAGCCAGGTGGTTACCACCAAAAGTGGTTCCCAATTGTCCATATACGGGTTTGAATTTCGGACTGATCAGGACACCAGCCATCGGAAAGCCATTGCCAATCCCCTTTGCAACCGTAATCATATCGGGACGGATACCTGCATGTTGGTGAGCAAAAAATTTACCGCTACGCCCGTAGCCGGATTGTATTTCATCCAAAACAAGTACTGCATCCACTTCTTCGCAAGCCTTACTCAGTTCTTTCAAGAATTTCACTTCCGGAACCTGAATACCGCCTACTCCTTGAATACCTTCAATAATCACCGCACAGACATCTCCTTTTGCCAATTCCGCTTTAGCTGCTTCTATATCGTTCAAAGGCAGATAAGTCACATGCCCATTGTCATTGATTGGGGCTATAATTTTCGGATTGTGGGTTACCTCCACTGCCAGTGAAGTACGTCCATGAAATGCTTTGCAAAAAGAAAGCACACGTTTGCGACCATTGTAAAAAGAAGCCAGTTTCAACGCATTTTCATTAGCTTCGGCCCCACTGTTTATCAAAAACAATTGATAATCATCATAACCCGAAAGTTTCCCTAAACGGTCTGCCACTTCCTGCTGTAGCTTGTTAACCACCGAATTGGAATAAAATCCCAACTGTGCAACCTGCTTGCTTATCATTTCCACATAATACGGATGTGCGTGACCGATAGAAATAACCGCATGACCACCATACAAATCAAGGTATTCCGTACCTTGATCATCCCATACATGACAACCTTTTCCCTTGACAATGTTTATGTCAAAAAGAGGATATACATCAAATAATTTCATAAACTCTTCTTTATTAAAAAGCAGACGGTTTCAACCTCAGCCCTACGGTTTCTTCCAGATTGAACATGAGATTCATATTATGGACCGCTTGTCCGCTTGCCCCCTTCAACAAATTGTCAATGCAAGAGATAACCAGCAGTTTATCGCCATGCTTCTCCAAATGAATCAAACACTTGTTGGTGTTCACCACCTGCTTCAAATCTATATTTTTGTCTACAATATGAACGAAAGAATCCTCGGCATAATAGTCTTGATACATCTTCACCAGTTCTTCCAGTTCCACCTTGCATTTGACTACCAGAGTAGCAAAGATACCACGCGGGAAATCACCCCGGTAAGGAATAAAATCTATTTCAGCATTAAAGCTGTTTTGCAACTGTTTCAATGATTGCTTGATTTCGGGAACATGCTGATGAGAAAACGGTTTATAGATGCTCATATTATTATTACGCCAGCTGAAATGGCTGGTAGCACCCGGTTTCACCCCTGCCCCTGTACTTCCGGTAATGGCATTTACCATTACATCCTCGTTCAGTAACAGATGTTTGGCTAACGGCAATAAACCCAATTGAATACAAGTGGCAAAACATCCCGGATTGGCCACGTGCTTGCTATGGCAGATAGCACGACGGTTCAGTTCCGGCAAACCATAGATGAAGTCATGGTCATCACTCTTGATACGGTAGTCCATACTGAGGTCTATGATTTTCAAATCCTCGGGTACATTGTGACTATCCATAAACTTCTTTGTATCTCCATGAGCCGTACAGAAGAACAATACATCAATCTCATCCAGAGGAAGTTCGTCGGTAAAAACCAAATCCGTTTCACCATAGAGTCCCTCATGTACGTCGGTAATCTTATTGCCGGCGTTACTGCTGCTGTTTATAAACTTTATGTCTACATCAGGGTGATTAATCAGCAGACGAATCAATTCGCCCGCCGTATAACCTGCCCCACCGATAATTCCTGCTTTAATCATACTTATTAAATTTCTTCGTCCTTGTGGTTATTATAATAAACACGCAAAGGTGTAGAAGTCACTTTGATAAAGCCTTTGGCATCTTCTGCTGTCCATCCCTTCTGCATTTCACCATATTCACCGAATTTGGTCTTCACCAGGTCGTCTTTCGATTCAACACCCACAGTAGAGAATGAAAGCGGACGGAGTTCCAAGATAGCTGTACCGTTTACATTACGCTGAGATTCCTGCAACATTGCCTCAATATCGCGCATTACCGGTTCCAGATACTGACTTTCATGCAAGAACATTCCATACCAGTTGGCAACCTGGTCTTTCCAGTATTGCTGCCACTTGCTCAACGTATATTTTTCAAGGAAACGATGGGCTCCGATAATCAGCATAGGAGCAGCAGCCTCGAATCCTACACGCCCTTTGATACCGATAATGGTATCCCCAACGTGCATGTCACGGCCGATACCGTAGGGTGCACCGATCTCTTCCACTTTCTGAATAGCCTTGATAGGATCATCAAACTTCTCGTCATTAACAGCCTTCAGCTCACCTTTTTCAAATGTAAGACGAAGCTGTTCGCTTCCTTCCTTGGTCACCTGTTTCAAATAAGCACTTTCGGGCAAACCCTGCGCAGAGTCCAATATTTCCCCACCGCAGATAGAAGTTCCCCAAAGACCTACATTATAAGAATATTTCAATTTTGTAAAGTCAGCGGCAAAACCATGTTCATTCAAATAATCAATTTCCTGCTGACGGCTTAATGCCATGTCACGGGTCAATGTGATGATCTCAACCCCCGGAGCCAATACCAGAAAAGTCATATCGAAACGAATCTGGTCATTACCCGCACCAGTCGAGCCGTGTGCGATAGCGTCCGCACCTATTTCATTAGCATAACGCGCTATGGCCAACCCTTGGAAGATACGTTCAGAACTTACAGAAATAGGATAAGTACCATTACGGAGCACATTACCGAATACCATATATTTCAAGCTCTTCTCATAGTATTCCCGGGTCACATCCAATGTCACATACTTCACAGCACCCAGTTTGTAAGCGTTCTCTTCGTTCTGCTTCAGCTGCTCCTCACTGAAACCACCCGTGTTTGCACAAGCAGCATACACTTCATACCCTTTTTCCTTAGCCAGATACATTACAGTGAAAGAGGTATCAAGCCCCCCGCTGAATGCTACTACTACTTTTTTCTTCTTTTCTTCCATAATGATATTATTTTAATTGAGAATTAAAAATTGAAAACTGAGAAATAAGTACATGAACGCGCAGCCATCTTTTAATTTTTAATTCTTAATTTTTAATTTATTAAATAGTGTCTTCTTCGTGCAAAGCCGGATCGTAAAGCATGGCTGTACAAATACAGAACTTACGGTTCTTTGCCACTAATATATCGTGATTGATACAGCCTTCACAACCTTTCCAAAAGGCCTCATCATCAGTCAGTTCATTGAAAGTTACAGGAACATATCCCAGTTCTGTATTCATTTTCATTACCGCCGCGCCACTGGTCAGACTGAATATCTTCGCTTTAGGCCATCGCAGACGTGCCAATCGGAACGAAGCCGCCTTTATACGCTTGGCCAAGCCCATCCCACGATAATTGGGATGCACAATCAATCCCGAAGTTGCTACATATTGCTTGTTTCCCCATGACTCAATATAGGTAAATCCTGCAAAATCCTCTCCACATAAAGCAATAATCGCCTTTCCTTCTTTCATCTTTGTAGTCACATATTCATGTGTGCGTTCTGCAATGCCTGTTCCGCGTACCTTAGCCGCCTCTCTAATAGTATCTAAAATTTTATCAACGTAAACTTCATGTGAGGCATCTGCCACCATCACATCCACTTGTTTAGCATCCATTTCCTTTTTTATCTATATTATTTTATTGTATATTCGGTATAATCAATGAAAGCGCATTCTTCACTCCCGCTCTTGTGCAGCCTTCACGAATGACAAGCATAATAGTATCATCACCAGCAATAGTTCCCAATATTTCATCAAAGTTCCGGTTATCAATATCATAAGCCAAACTACTAGCATATCCGGGACGAGTCTTGATTACTGCCAGATTAGCCGAAAATTCAATGGAAATAAATCCATTATGCATCAACATCTCACTGGCCGAATGTTGCTCAGTCATACGTTTGTACATGGTATTGTTTGGCAATACATATACATAATTTCCGTTCATACTGGCTGCTTTCGCCACTTTCAACTGCTTCAAGTCACGAGACAAAGTAGCTTGGGTCAATCGGAATCCTTCTTTCGCCAATTCCTGCAACAACTCTTCCTGGCTACCTACTTCCTTGCTCGAAATAATAATCTTAATGGCATCAAGTCTGCTATTCTTGCTCTTCATACTGCATAATTATTCTGATTCGGCTGCAAAATTACAGAATATTCGGGAATATAGATACAAAAAAGAGAATATTTTTGCGACTTTATGCATATTTTCAATAAAGCTCTTATCCATCATCCCAAGAGTAAACCAAAATCACACCAAATTCTTCTTTTCAATGCGATCTTCTTAAAAAGACGGTAATATTATGTTTTACGGCAGGTACAACCAAATCCAACAGTTATAATATCAAAAAAACAAGGACGACTTTCGGGGAATAAACTATTTTTGCATCACTATTAATTCCTTAAAATCAAAAATAAAGGCATGGAACACACTTATTTCTTTGCGGTAGACCTGGGTGCCACCAGTGGACGTACCATCTTAGGTTGCCTGGGAGAAGGCAAAATGGAGTTGAAAGAACTGACTCGTTTCCCTAATCATATTATAGAAACCGGAGGACATTGTTATTGGGATATTTATTCGTATTCGTGGGCAAAGACGGAGAGTTACTCCGCAATCCTTATTGCTACCGCGACCCTCACACAACAGGTGCACCTGAAGAATATTTTACCCATATTCCCCGTGAACGAGTATATGACATCACTGGAATTCAAATTATGAATTTCAATTCCTTGTTCCAATTGTCAACACTCCACCGCAATCATTGCTCGGCCTTGGAAGCAGCCGATAAAATACTGTTTATGCCGGATGCCTTAAGCTATATGCTGACCGGTAAAATGGTAACAGAATATACCATCGCTTCTACTTCCCAGATGTTGAATCCGCGCACCAAACGCTTCGAAAAGGAACTGCTGGATGTAGCAGATATCAAGGAAGAACAGTTCGGCCGTTTCGTTTTCCCGGGAGAGCCTATCGGAGTACTGACAGAAGAAGTGCAGAAAATCACAGGTCTGGGAGCTATTCCAGTCATTGCCGTTGCCGGTCATGACACAGGTTCAGCCGTGGCTGCCGTACCAGCACAAAACGAAAGATTCGCTTATCTGAGTTCCGGTACGTGGAGCCTGATGGGAATTGAAGTGAAAGATGCCATTATAAATAAGGAAAGCTTTGAACAGAACTTCACCAATGAAGGAGGTGTGGAAGGAACTACCCGGTTCCTGAAAAACATCTGTGGCATGTGGCTGTTGGAGCGTTGCCGCAAAGAATGGGAATCAACCAACAACTATTCTTACACAGAACTGATAGATGCCGCTCTGACAGTTCCCGCTTTCCGCAGTCTCATCAATCCCGATGCCCCCTGCTTCTCCAATCAACAATCTGTTAAACCAGTTCACTTGCAATGCAGTGGGCGTACCTGTTATAGCAGGTCCCAGTGAAGGAACAGCTATCGGTAACATTATGTTACAGGCAAAAGCCAACGGGCTGGTAAGCGATATCGCGGCTATGCGCCAACTAATCAGCACTTCCATAGAAACCGTTTCTTTTGAGCCCCAGCAAGCAGAAGAATGGGAAGAAGCATATAAGAAGTATTTAGCTCATTATAGAGAAGATATTTAATATTCACCTTGAAATTTATTCATTAAACAAACAAATAATATCATGAAAGAAGAATTGATTAATAAAGCGTATGAGATCGCAAAAGAACGTTATGCCGCTGTAGGTGTCGACACAGAAAAAGTAATGGAAACCATGCAGAATTTCCATCTGTCACTGCATTGCTGGCAAGCAGATGATGTAACCGGCTTCGAAGTTCAGGCAGGTTCATTGACCGGTGGTATCCAGGCTACAGGTAACTATCCCGGCAAAGCCCGCAACATCGACGAACTACGTGCAGACATTCTGAAAGCAGCTTCATATATACCAGGTACTCACCGTTTGAATCTGCACGAAATTTATGGCGACTTCCAAGGAAAAGTCGTAGATCGTGACGAAGTAGAACCCGAACACTTCAAAAGCTGGATTGAATGGGGTAAGGAAAACAACATGAAACTGGATTTCAACTCTACTTCATTCTCTCATCCTAAAAGCGGTGACTTGTCTTTATCAAATCCCGATGAAGGTATCCGCAACTTCTGGATTGAGCACACCAAACGTTGTCGTGCCGTAGCCGAAGAGATGGGTAAAGCCCAGGGCGATCCTTGTATCATGAACCTGTGGGTACACGATGGCAGCAAAGACATCACTGTAAACCGCATGAAATACCGTGCTTTGTTGAAAGACTCTCTGGATCAGATTTTCGCAACAGAATATAAGAACATGAAAGACTGTATCGAATCAAAAGTATTCGGTATCGGACTGGAAAGCTATACAGTAGGTTCTAATGATTTCTATATTGGCTACGGTGCCAAGAACAACAAAATGATTACCTTGGATACCGGCCATTTCCACCCGACAGAAAGTGTTGCCGACAAAGTTTCTTCCTTGTTGTTGTATGTCCCCGAACTGATGCTGCACGTAAGCCGCCCCGTACGTTGGGACTCAGACCATGTAACCATCATGGACGACCCGACTATGGATTTATTCAGCGAAATCGTTCGTTGCAACGCCTTGGATCGTGTACACTATGGACTTGACTACTTCGATGCTTCCATCAACCGCATTGGTGCATACGTTATAGGCAGCCGCGCGGCTCAAAAATGTATGGTACGCGCTTTATTGGAACCGATTGCCAAACTGCGCGAATATGAAGCAAACGGACAAGGCTTCCAACGTCTGGCTCTGCTCGAAGAAGAAAAAGCTTTGCCTTGGAATGCTGTATGGGATATGTTCTGCTTGAAGAACAATGTACCCGTAGGCGAAGAGTACAAGATTGTCTTCCGTAGGGGCGGCCTCAAGTGCTGCCCCTACCGGGAACATAATTGTAGCCTAAAAGAATATAAACAATGGAAATCATTATCGGATTAATCATCATCGCCATAGGAAGTTTCTGCCAATCCAGTTCATACGTACCTATAAAAAAAGTGAAAGAATGGAGTTGGGAAAGTTTCTGGCTGCTACAAGGTGTATTTGCCTGGCTGGTATTCCCGTTATTGGGTGCGTTGCTAGGTATCCCTCAAGGAAGCAGTTTATTTGACCTTTGGGGAACAGGAGGTGCTCCGATGAGCATCTTTTATGGTATATTATGGGGAGTAGGCGGTCTCACCTTCGGTCTTTCCATGCGTTATCTGGGAGTGGCCTTAGGACAAAGTATCGCACTGGGCACCTGTGCCGGATTCGGCACACTTTTTCCCGCCATTTTTGCCGGAACCAACCTGTTTGAAGGAAACGGACTTATTCTTTTACTGGGAGTATGTATCACTTTGTCGGGTATTGCCATTATAGGATATGCCGGCAGTCTTCGCGCCAAAAACATGAGCGAAGAAGAAAAACGCGCGGCAGTAAAAGATTTCGCTCTGACCAAAGGACTGTTGGTAGCCCTACTGGCAGGTGTGATGAGTGCCTGTTTCGCTTTAGGACTCGATGCCGGAACGCCCATCAAAGAAGCTGCATTGGCAGGAGGCGTAGAAGGGCTTTATGCAGGACTTCCCGTAATCTTCCTAGTAACATTGGGAGGCTTTTTGACCAATGCGGTTTACTGTCTGCAACAAAATATAGCCAACAAAACCATGAGTGATTATGCCAAAAGCAATGTATGGGGAAATAACTTGATATTCTGTGCTTTGGCAGGAGTACTGTGGTATATGCAATTCTTCGGTTTGGAAATGGGTAAAAGTTTCCTGACCGAAAGTCCTGTACTGCTAGCTTTCTCATGGTGTATATTGATGGCTTTGAATGTTACTTTCAGTAACGTATGGGGTATTTTATTAAAAGAATGGAAAGGCGTATCTACCCGGACTATCACTGTTCTGATAACCGGACTGGTAGTTCTTATCTTTTCTCTCGTATTTCCTAATTTATTTTAAAAGAATTACTATATTTGTAGCATACTGTTATTCAGAATGAAAAAGATGAATAACAATATCCTATGAACAATCAAATAAAAAAGATATGAAATCAATCTTAGACAATCGCCCTGAATTGGCCAAAGAGGTGAATAAAGTAGCCGAAGTAGCCGGATATTTGTGGCAAAAAGGATGGGCCGAACGTAACGGAGGTAATATCACCGTCAATATCACCGAATATGTAGACGATGAAATCCGTCAGATGCCCGCTATCAGCGAAGTAAAACAAATCGGTGTAACACTGCCTCACTTGAAAGGCTGTTATTTTTATTGCAAAAAAGATGTGGCAACCAACCTGTTATGGAGTATGATTCCTGAAACAAAAGCATTCTGTCCGCGTGGCCTGGGCATGATTCCTTATCAATTGCCTAGTTCTGTAGAATTAGCCGATGCAACCATCAAGGAACTAGCCGATTATGATGTCGTTATGTGGGAAAAACACGGCATTTTTGCCGTTGACCGTGACGTAATGGCCGCATTCGACCAAATCGATGTTTTAAATAAATCCGCATTGATTTACATCGCTGCCAAGAATATGGGATTTGAGCCGGACGGTATGAGTCAGGAACAGATGAAAGAAATGAGTGTGGCTTTTAATCTACCCAAATAATATTTTATAGTCTTCCCCTAATGGGGAGATTTTAAAGATGATTTGACTCCGCATGGGGACAAATCATCTTTTTTATTATCGGGACTCAAAAGATAAATCGCGTACTTAACTCATTGACAGTTTGATTATCTTATGTTTTTTTCAGAACAATGAGTATTCTTTTTGGCTATCTTTGGCAAGGACAGATTCACTAAACCTACAGAGAGATATGAAAGCAAATAAATTATTCCTTTTGGCAAGTCTCCTTCTATCAGGCAGTATGATACCTATAACGGCTCAGAACAAGAAAGAGAAGAAACAACAAAGAGAACAAGCAGTACGCGAGGCTGTTGACGCAAAGGCATACAAAATCAATGTGGACCGGGTAATGCCTATGAAAGGAGGCAGCAAACACCTGACTTCCGATTATTCTTTAGAAATAAGAAACGATTCGGTATATTCCTATCTGCCTTATTTCGGAGTGGCGTATAACGTTCCTTACGGAGGTGGAAAAGGATTAAATTTTAGTGCTCCTTTATCAGAATATACTTCAACATATAGCAAAAAGGGAAATGCTAAAATCACACTAAAAGTACGGAACGAGGAAGACAATTACCTTTACAATATCACCATTTATCCCAATGGCAGCAGTAACATACAGGTCACCCCCACAAACAGACAATCTATTTCTTTCTCCGGAGAAATAGATCTAAAGAAGAAAGAATGAACCATAAATAAAAAAGGGAGATGTCAAAACTAAAACAACCTATCGCACTATATGATCAGGTCATTTTAGTTTTGCTCCCCTCATTAAATTACAGCTATTATTTACTTATTTCTCTAACCGGCTAAAGAAATTCTCAATGGCTTCCTTATTGACAAAAACTCCTTTTACTCCGGTCACTTCC
>QWCB01003185.1_pt1 | contig 14620 bp, 16 predicted proteins | sample 1972511 | NCBI WGS metagenome assembly QWCB01 (sample SAMN09866719, study PRJNA288562) | Human gut metagenome isolate term5_stool, whole genome shotgun sequencing... | isolation source: gut | host: Homo sapiens | place: USA: California
TGTAAAAAGATGCGCGGCAAAAATATCGCCGCTGTCTACTTTGGAAAATAATAACGTCTAAAAATTATTTTCCGTGTCTACTTCTCGCGCGCGGTACACATTACCTTCAGCCTTCACCTCTATTGGCAGTAATTTCCCGTTCCTCTGAATCAGAAAGTCAATTTCAAGTCTTGTTCCGTCATCCGTCAGCACCATAGACAGAAGCGATGCGGGGAGGATATAGTCAAGTTAAAAATCACTATCTTCGCATTCAAATAAAGCAGATATGACAGAATACGAAAAGATGCTCAGCGGTGAGATTTATAACGCAGTGGATCCTTCTCTTCTGAAGGACCTCTATGCTTGTTCGGAACTATGCTGGGAATACAATCAGATAAGGCCTACTGATTTCAAGTCAAGGAATGAGAAACTGAAGCAAATCCTGGGTGAGGCCGATGACGACACATTCATAAACCCGCCATTCCATTGTGACTACGGGAAGCATATCAAGGTCGGCAGGAGGTTCTTTGCCAACTTCAATTTCGTCGTCCTTGACGAGGCTCCAGTTACAATCGGCTCCGTGTGTCGTCATCAATCAACTCGAAGATTAACCACCAAAACGGGCCATATTCAGCGATGAGAAGAATAGAGTGGGAGAAGACCAAGTGCCATAAATGCCCCGTCCATTGCTACCGTCCGGACATGCGAGAGAAGATACGCGAGGTGATGAGGTTCAGCGGTCCGAGAATGATGTTATATCATCCATTGGAGGCGTTGCGTTATATTTTGTCAAGATAAAAGCGACTGACATAATACTATTACTGACGAATTTATTAACTTTGGGAGAGAGAACTCATAACAATAACCACAATGAGAACAGTATCTTTGGCTATCTTATCTTCATTTATAGAAACGTTTCTAATGGTTCAGAAAAAGAATCTTTCTGAGGCTGGAAGGCGGATAGACTTTAAGGAATATCATCCTTACATTTAACAAGGAAATCAACCGAAAAATTAGGTTCTCAATTCATTACGACCAAGAAATACTAAAGACCATTAACAATACACATTGACAATTCTATAAGTTTACGACATGAAAAAGTTATTGCTACTATTCGTAGTGCTATTCGGCACTCAATTATTCGCTCAAGAAACAACCGTATCAAGATTCAAACTGATACCGACTAAGAACATGTGAGATTGCGGGGTTGATAGCGCTTGTCAATGAAACAAAGAGAGAAAGTGACATTTAATACGAAACAACACATGATGGATAAGGGTATAGAAACATTTATCGATGAGATAAAACAAATAATTGATGACTCGCGCTCAAAAGCTTTGCGAAGCGTTGACTTCTGCAGGGTGCAGATGTACTGGGCTATCGGCAAGCGTATCTCGGAAAAGGAGCAGCAGGGCAAGGAACGCGCGGACTACGGCAAGTACATCATCCGTAATCTGTCGAAAGAAATAGAGCCGTTGTACGGCAGTGGATTCGGAGTGAGACAACTGGAATTGAGCCGTCAGTTTTACCGGACTTATCCGAATGCGAATACACTGTGTTCGCAATTGAACTGGTCGCAGTATAAATTGCTTATAGCCATTCCTGATCCGGAAAAACGAGAATACTATCAGTTGGAGGCAGTAAATGAGTGCTGGTCTAAGCGCCAACTTGAGCGTCAGATCAACTCCATGCTCTACGAGCGTCTTCTGCTTAGCAACGACAAGGAGGCAGTACTATCCGTCGCCCGCAACGAGCGAGTGCCCGAATCCCCGCAAGAGATCATAAAGGATCCTATGGTACTCGAGTTTCTTGGACTGGAACGCAAGTCCGCGTACTATGAGAAGGATCTCGAAAGCGCCGTCATCTCGCATATCGCCGATTTCCTTCTGGAGATGGGGAAAGGATTCTCCTTTGTCGCCAGACAGAAGAGGCTTCTAGTGGAGGATGACGAGTATTTCGCCGATCTTGTGTTCTACAACCGCCTGCTGCGTTCGTTCGTGGTGATTGAGATAAAAAATCACAAGCTGACGCATCAGGACCTTGGGCAGCTTCAGCTCTATGTCAACTACTACGATCGCTACGAGAAGCAGCCTGATGAGAATCCTACCATTGGCATACTGCTCTGCACGGAGAAGAACGACACGGCGGTACGGCTCGCCCTGCCGGAGGACAACAAAACCATACTCGCGAGCAAGTATCAGCTGTTTCTTCCGACGGAGGAGCAACTTCGGGCGGAGGTTGAGAAACAGAAACGGATCTTCCTGCAGCAGCATGAGGAACAAAACTAAGATAAAAAAATGCCTTTTGGCGGCTATATATGCAGCACATACTTGTGCTGTAGTAACCGGCTGACCATCCTTGCGGACATGTAGCCGCCTTCGATGCAACCATTTTGTCAGTGCAAAGGTGGCTATTTTCTTTCACTCACACAAAATAGAGTATAAATAGTCAAGAAAAAGTTAACCGAGATAGGCTGGAGCAAGATAGAACTATGCTGGAGTGTAACAAAACAAGCCTTTGACAACCGTTTTGATTTCTATCTTACCGGACTCTACAAAAAGAGCATGCGGAGACAATTGGAGAACTTCGCCAATGCCCTTTCAGACTATTCGGGGGAAGATGTAGATACGCCAAAGGACTGGCATGCCGCATTCAGGATGCTGAAGAATTATCTCCTGGGAGTCTGCCGTCCTGGGAAACTCGTAGTATTTCTTGATGAAGTTCCATGGATGGAAACTCGCAAATCTGATTTTGTTCAGGATAACTATGGAGATGACGAGAATTTCTGGACAAACAGAATTGATTCCTCCATCATCGTGCGTGGACGGGATTCGCGTTTGAACTGTACCACATCTCTAAGCTGCTTTGGGCATATCAGGTGTGGCTACCCGTCAGTGTTCATGGAGAGGCAAAATGAGTCCGGAAAGAGATCCCAGATTGATCTGTTGATTGACCGTCGCGACGGCGTGATTGACCTCTGCGAAGAAAAGTTCGTTTCGGGTTTATATTCAATTACCAAAGGCTGCGAATTTGCCTTGCCGTTTGTCTTTTCGCCTTACTTCGCGGATACCTACGGAGGAAAGGGCTGGTGTTTGTTATCTACTTACTCGTCTAATTGGTTTGTCTAATAATTAGATAAGTGGGAAATTATAATAGATAGAGATTAGTCTAATAGACTGATTCACAAATCATGTTACAACAGTCCATACAACTGCGCGTTGCGCTCTTTATCGCCTAAGTGAAGTACCTTGTCCCAAAGTCTCAGTATACCAACGTGTTTCCAATCAATGCAATTTAAATACATATGTAATAGTTCCTTGCTGGAGTGAAGGTGCATTGGCATCGGTATTGAAATGTGTTGCAAGTGCAGCTTTTCGTGCTGAATTCCATAATTCGGAATTCTCAACGGTAGTTCCCTCTGCTCCTGGTTGTGCTTTTGTGACATTCCCATATGTGTCAACCCATATCGTCACAACAACAGTTCCGGACACTTTGACATTATATTCTGGTTTTGCAATTATTCCTACAACATTGCGCCCTTTCAAGGTTATACCGTTTGATGAGGAAGAGGCCTCTATCATTGGCGACAAATTGTTCTTGCACTCAAATTCATATCCAGAATATACGATAAAAGACGTGCTGCCTTTTTCATAATAGCTCAGATTCTCATTATCCTCCATCCGAAACTGAATCTCCGTGCATTTAAATTTAGAATCATATAACCCCTCTCTCGCGTCTTTGATATTGACCACTTGATCTCCAAACTGAAACGACGTCGTACTTTTGACAATGATATTGCACGGCCAGTTCTCTTTCCGTATGTCCGAATAATTATATTTGACTGACTGAACAACAAGCGTATCTGACTGAACGGGAGGCCGTAATTGTCCATGTGCGACAACACTTAAGCATAAAGCAACAATAACCAAATAAAACTTTTTCATTTCATGCAAGTTTAATGTTCGATAGAATATCCCAAAAGTAACTAAAATAATCTGTATTTCAGCTATAGTAGTAGAAAGTAGAATATTACGAATGCTTACGTAAAACGGGATTTGTATCTTAACCGACTGATTGTCAGGAGGAATAACGGGCAGATTAAAGCGGTTTACAGGAACATTGTCATATAGACAGGAACATATTCTATCCCGTTCTCCCTTTTATAGTCTTTCGTATAGATGGCCGATTATAGAAAAATGAATTTTTTTTCTTGTAATTTAGGGGGGGGGTAGTATATTTGCGCCGTAGAACCACCAACATAACAACTATGCCCCGTTTGAAATCGATTGACACGAGTGTTTTTATCATAAGGATTCTATTGTCTTGCATTGGAATGAGCCAAGCCTTATCCGCATATGCTCAAGACGGTATAAGAGGAAGAGTCTTGGACGAACAGGGAAAAGGACTTGACGCTGCTGTCGTCATGCTGGCATCATTACCGGATAATGTATTGATGGAAACCACTATAACCGACAGCAATGGGCAGTATCTTTTTCCAGTCCACAACGGCAAGTTTCTCCTATGCATAAAGACACTTGGATATAAGGAGTTCCAGAAGGACATCACCCTTGCAGAATCTCAGACGCTTCCGGACATTCATTTGGAACTGGAGGAGATTTCATTGAAAGATGCCGTAGTCACCGCGCGGAAATCACGTCCGATGACGACTTCAGCGAATGGAAAGATTCAGATTCATGTCGCGCAATCCTACCTTACCGATGTAGGGAACGCCTTGGACGTGTTGAAGCATTCCCCCGGCATTTCCGTAAACAATAAAGGCGACATTTCTCTGGCGTCTCTGGGAGGAACAGCCATATATGTCAACGGAAGAAAGATCATGCTGCAGGGAGACGAGTTGTCAACTTATCTCCGCACCCTCTCTTCTGAGAAGATCTCTCAAATAGAGATTTCTCATAACCCTGATGCAAGCTTCGGGGCAGATGGCTCCGGTGGTATCATAAACATTATCCTCAAAGCATCAGGGCGATCGGGCTTTTTCATAACCACATCACATGGCGTCGGTTACTGGGAAAACCTGAAACAGAATTCAGACCTCGCCATGTCGTACAATACGGACAAATGGCAATTGGGGCTGAACTACAACCACAGTCTAGGGCACCACGCGATGGATTATGGTTACGAAAAGGTCCAGAATGGGGACAAGAACATATCCGAGACGGCTGACACGGACAAGCGCAACACCTACTCGGCTGGCATTGACTTTTCCTGGCAGCCTAATCAAAAGAACAGACTTTTCATAAGCAGCACCGTAAACGTTCTCGCAGGTCCTGGAGAGACACGGACACGGACAGAAATCTATCAGGGAACGGACCGGCTGGTCAATATACTCAAGGCCCGCAACAACTATATTGAACAGAAAAATCTCCAGTACAACAACAGTCTGAGTTATCAGTACCGGCCATCATCAAATACACAAATATCATTCTCCGCGGACTGGACCCATTTTGACGGCAAAGCACGCTGTGAACAACCCAATGAGTATTTCACGGCAGACGACACGCCCATCCGTTCCGATTTCTTTTACTCGGAACCTGACAAGGATATTGACATCTATGCGCTTCTGGCAGACTACAAATACAGACCAAATGCGCAGAACGAAATACTTGCAGGTGTCAAGACAACGTTTATCGGGAGCGACAATTCATTTATCTTCAAGAAGAACGGAGTCATGGATACTGGACGTTCAAACGACTTCCTGTACAAGGAAAAGAACCTTGAGGCCTATGCGCAATACACCCGCACATGGAATAAGATTGAATTAAGTGCCGGACTGCGGATGGAGTATATGCACACATTCAGCAGGCTACTTTCCATGACAAGTCAGGATGCTGAGACGAACACCGGGAACCATCTTCGGTTGTTCCCGAATTTCAGTGCAACATACAACATCAACGGAAAGAACAAAATCGCATTGCTCTACAGCAGAAGACAGGACAAGCCCAGGTACGAGGACCTGAACCCGTTTGAATACCTGCTCGACGAATTGTCCTATTGGAAAGGCAATCCGTTTCTCAAGCCTCAAGTGTGCAACAAGATTATGCTGTCATACACCTGGAGCAGTCTGTCATTGAACCTCTATTACAACCATCTCGATGGCTATTTCACATCACTTACGGATGTATATGGAAGCGACAAGACAATCATGACGACGAAGAATATCGGAACCCAGCAACAGGTCGGGTTCGACGCCGTATTCTCCAAACGCCTCACACCTTGGTGGGACTTCAGCACAAACGTCGGACTGTACTACTTCATGAACAAACTGGATTACGAAACATACAGACATGAGTACAGACGTCCGTCCTGTTTCTTGTCTTCAAGCAACAGCTTTCTCTTGCCGCTCGGCATCAACCTCGAAATCTCAGGGCGATTCTACTCCAAACGGCAGGGCGGAAGCTATGAGGTCTGCAGGCCGACAGGCAGCGTTGACCTTGGCCTCAATAAGAGTTGGCTTGACGGCAGCCTGCGCATAGCCCTGCTGATGACGGATGTCTTCCACACGGAGCGTTGGGACAGTTATGGAACAAAAGATAACCTGATACTGTCGTCATGGGGGCATGGGGAGAGCCGCAAGATTCTGCTGCGATTGACATATGGTTTCGGAAAGCAAAGATTCGAGAAAATTGACAGGAATCTAGAGGAACTGAACAGATTATAAAAAAAAGTAAATTTTTTTCTTGTAATTTAGGGGGGGGTAGTATATTTGTGTCATATAAACCACTAACAACATGAAAAAGTTATTATTATTCATCTGTGCCGCAATGATGATTTTCAGCTGCGGCAAGGAAGAGTCAGGAAACAAACCTTCAATTAACCATGAGGACAAGGTGACTTGGGCCACTGTTGTCAAGGAGTATCCATTCCTGGACGGCTTTCCTGTATTTGACGGGGAAGTCGAGAATTGGCAGTATAAAGAACTCGGCAGCATGAAGACATTGACCTTCTTCGACTACAAGTGCGACAAGTCCGTATCGACCACCTATTACGCCAAGTTCATACCTGCGGGCTTCACCAAGAGCGAAGGTGCTGAAATCTACCGGAAGACGGCGGACAAGAAGAATTACATCTTTACCGGCAGCTATGGCGGCGGCAGTTTCGCCTTAAGTTTCTCCGTTGACGCCGAATAGGACATGAAAACGGGAATCATCACCTGCGTCTTGACGGCATTGGCCCTGTCGGCAGGTATTACGTTGCACGCACACACCGTTTCCGACAAGAAGACAAAGCGTGAGAAGGAAGAGAATGTCAAAGTCAGAGTATGGCTCAATAAGGGAGAGGATAAAGTCATTGACGGTTATCTCCGTTCGGCTCTCGTCAACCGCCCCGACAACATTGAAATAAGCCTTACCGCCGACGGCAAGAGGATGAGATATGTCAATGAAGACGTCGATTCCCTGCTTCTTGACGGTTCGGACAAATATGTGAAGAGGCTGGTCAAGATGTACGGAGCATTGGGCGGTCCGGCAACGGTCGAATGGGTGCGTGAGGAATACCGTGGCAAAGGCATTGACCTGTACTCTCTTTTCACCGTTGAAGCTGAAAGGACGGGAAGGAACATCACGGTCGTGAGACCGGTCCGTTCTTGGTACCTTAGCATTGCCGGGGACATGGCCATAATGGTCGGGTCTGATACCCGCAACAGCATCTTTGACAAGGCTGATCCACCGATGTCCGGGTCAATGCTGAACAAGTATTTCGGAAAGATATATGACTATCCGGAATTTGCCGCAAGGATACGGGAGGGCGAATTCAGCACGTTCATGGATGTCATCCATGCGTGGGAATCATCTTACGGAGGCACTGCTCTCCGCGTGGATGGAAAGCTCAAGGACGGGCAGGTCGGTGTCCAGGGAGGAATCGCCTCTTCCGACGCCAATAAGAACGTGGACTGGAAGCGTACCAAATCTGAGATAGTGTTCCCGAAATACACGAGGACAATCCAGGTCGGCGCCTCCCCTGTGATCGCGGAGTGGACAAAGGTGATGAAGCATGCCACTGACGGCTCAAAATCCTCATTCAAGATGGCTGTCCCTCCGATAATGATATATTCGGACATCTGCTTCCTTGATTTCGGACGTTTCGGAAGCCTGGGCTGGTCAATAGGAGGCGAATACTCCCGCTACAGCTACAACTGGATGCTGGACAACGGCTATGGCGACAAACAACAGGACACGTACTGCAACAGAGTTGACTTTGCAGCAGGTCTCAGTTATCACATAACACTATGCAGCCGTCTCGAACTCTACGCGAGGGCGATGGTCGATGCAGGACTGATCGGAGAACACACCACTGACCACGAAAGCGGAGAGAAGGCCAGTTCCACATTCAACAAGATGGACACGAAGATGGGCATACTGGCCACTGCCGGACTCCGCTGGTACTTCTGCAACAAGGCCGGGCTCTGGGTGGAGGGCGGCCATGACGCGGGCTACGTGTCGGCAGGATTGTCATTCAAGTTCTGATGAGGTGGCGGGACGAATTCTCGCCTGACTTCATAACGAATTTATATAATACAGCGTGGAATTCAGGACATTTTTTGACCGCAATTCCACGCTGTATTAAAATATTGTTCGGTTCACTTGAGGAGCTGGAGTAATCAAGAGCCCAGTCTGTTTTAGAATCAGTTCGCCATCAGAACTTCTGCATAGTCGTTTGCTGAATTCGGCAAAGTGATATGGGATAGAGATTTCGTGTCGTTCCAAGCAAGATCATAGATTTGCAAGCCATTGGATGTCTCCGAAACGTTCAGAAGAATGTGGCCAGGCTTTTCAGAATTCGACGTGGCGGATATTATCTGGCCGATTTTGCAGGTGTAAATGGCTTGGCCGATAGTTCCGTTTTCAGGATTGACCAGACGGAACAGACTCAACCCTCCGTATGTGGCAATATAGCCGGCGTCACTGCCCGCCCTGAACGGAATCAATGATTCGGCTGCGATATCCTCCATTATGTGGAAGCCCTCTTTGTCCAGCATGACCGCAGTCCAGTTGCCATCACCCTTGTTTGCAGAAAGAAGATATGAAGTGGATTCTTCCGTTCCGATGAACACTCCTGGATAGTTTCCGAAATATTCAGGCTTCAGGCCATCTGGCATGGCAAATGTCGGCTGCACAGGTCCAAGTGCGTCCGACTTTGTCATATAGTCGGCTCCGATTTCAATCGGCAATGTCTGCAATGCGCAGATTCCATCATGATATACAACAGCTACGGCGGCATTTGACGGAGTCAGGAATAATGCCATGACATCAATAGCGCGAGTCTTGACCTCGCCGGTGAAGAAATCGACACATACGGCTGTCCGGTGCCCGTCCTTCCCAGAGATGCCACAAAGCCCATATGATTGCGGAACATTGATGACTGAATGGATATTCTCAGGCAGTGCAACCTCAAGGGATTTCTGGCAGGCATTGTTCATGTCAAGCATGAATCCGTCAATTTTGCAGGACACATGGCTGACTCCATAGAGTCTCAATTCCTTCGGTGACTGCCCGTCCGTGATTCTCAACAATCCGATTCTCTGCAGCTTTCCCTCACGCATTACGCTGACTTCCACATCCGCTGCCGGATACCTATATGGAAGGACGGCGGTTATGCCGACTGGCGTCACATCTTGTTTCTTTGCATAGATACCGGACACCTTACCTACAGGAATAGTTGCGTCACCGGTCTTCCAAGTAAATGTAAGCATGACATTGTCCGTCTGTTGGCAGCCTATGCCATGAAGATGAAAGGCATTGCCAGGCGAAAGTGTCTGCCCAGCCTCCTCAAGTCTTGCGTCCTGTATGAAAACGACATTATCTACTGGCTTGAATGCTTCTCTGTTGCAGGAACAGGCTGCCGTCATCACGGTGAGCCAAACAGCAAGTGTCTTACGTAGCTCCATTACAAATTATTAATATATGTCCATTCAGTCCTTGATTGCGATATAGCCGCTCTCGTCAATCATATCCGCACCACTTTTCGTAAAGATGAACTGGAAAAGTTTGTGTGCTATACTCTCTTGGCTTTCCGTCTCGCGGATTGCAGCATAGATGCTTGATACAAAAGGGTAGGTATTATTTTTCAGAGACTCTTTGCTCGGTACGACGCTATCGATGGACAACATATTCACTTTCATCAAATCACGAACCATCGCCGTGCAATAGAAGAATGGTGTGTAGCCGATGCCGTATTCATCCATCTCAATCTGCAAATATGGCGATGCCATTTGTGAGCCAATGATTTCAGGCATATAAGTACCGTCAATCATAGTCAGCCCAGCCATTACAAGGGTCTCCATTTTTTCCTGGCTTCCGGAATCAGTATCACGGATATAAGGAGTGATGGTGTGGTCAACGCCGCCGACCTCTTTCCAGTTGGTTATCTCGCCAGTGTAAATCTTCCTCACTTGATCCGAACTCAGATTCCTGACTGGATTCTTGGGATTGACGATGAACACCAACGCGTCGATGGCCACAGGCTTGGTTATGATTTTGACTCCCACGTCATTAGCTGATTTCAATTCATTCCTTGAAATATCTCGGCTTGCGATTATCATGTCTGTCTTAGACTCGATAAGGTTCTCATACGCTCCATGAGTCCCACTACAAAGATTCTTTTCCAAATAATCTTTGTATGAGAAAGATGACTTCGTTCCATTAAAGTCGGGCTTAATGATATATGTCGTGCCGCTCAGCCAGTCCTCCTCCCACTTGTATGGTACGCCAAGCACTTTATATGCCACGAGGTCCCGGACCGGCCGTGTGCTTGTCGAGCAGTCGGTAAGCGGCCAGTCTTCAAATTTGACATCCCACCCTGAGGTCCGCCGCTCAGATTTAGCACAAGATGATATTGTCAAAGCAGCAGATAAGCAGGTTATTCCGAATAATCCGTAAAGTTTCATAGCAGCTTGCATTTAAGTGTCCTTGTTATTTACAACTGCATTTTCTATGCATGTGTCTTATAGACAAAATTACACTTTTTAGCACAAAAACAACTATTGTGCTACATTTTCTTGCACTTAATTGTGCATGGACAGATCGATTCTATGGTTCGGTAGCATAGAACTTGCCGGCAATCTACACCAGAAAGAGGACAACGTCATGCGCGCCTTTATGCCAGAAGTGGCTTCTGAAATGCTGGGATATTTGATTGATGACTAATGAATCTTTCGCTCGAAATAAATCTTATTTTATCTCATTTTGTCCGGTTAAACGCCAATCTACCGGACATTTTGTCTCTTTCGGCTCATTTGTCCGGCCAAACGCCAATCCACCGGACGTTCTATCATTTTCGGCTATAATAGAGTCGACTAAAATCAGGAAAATACACCGCAGCGGAAGGGTCTATACGAAGGCGACAGTCGCAAATGAGCTCTGACAGGGCGGCGGAAGAGTTTCTTTTACAAAACCAATGTTAGCATTGGCGGGACGCGGCCACGGAGCGTTTTGTGACTCACTGATAATCAGACATCATTTTAGATATAGCGTGGAAACGCAGGCTTTTTTTTGGTCGCGTTTCCACGCTGCATTTTATAACTTATTGAGAATCAGCGCCTCCAAAAATCAAACGTGGCTGCGCCCCGCCTGGGATTTCACAGGGATGATATTTATTCGTATCTTGCCGAATAAAATTCACGCACTCTGAAACAATAAACAAAATGAATAAAGCAAAACTCGACCAGGTTTTCAGCCTGAACAGTAGTGACGAAGTCTTTTCTTTTATGAAGGACTATGCACACAAGAATCAAGATTTAAGTGCGGCCTTAATTCGGCACTTTCTTCCTGACGACATTGACTTGGACGCTCTTAGGGACGAGGTCAGAAATATCATCTTTTCTGTTGAAGAGAGCGGAGACAGATGGGGGCCATCATTAAACTGGTATCAGATAGCCGACCAATTGAGGCGAATGATGGATAAGGCCAGATATTATGATCACGAAGGAAAATTTGATGCAGCGGCGTCAATTGCGTCCGAGGTAATCCTTTTTGTCGGAATGCATTACTCAGAAGACCATGTGTATGAATGTGAGAGTTACGATGGATATGATTTCGAGACCAGGAGTGCAGCAGATATGCTCATACCGTTAATCGAATCTAAAGTGCTGGATATCAATACCATCAGGAGGATATCCAGTGACATTGACAAGGTATTAGGAACGACTGTATTTCAGGACGGAGGATATTGCCTTGCAGATTTGAGTGAGCTGCAGAGTGTTCTTGAGGGCGTTTTCGATAATTTTGACGAACATTTGGCTTCACTTGATAAGATTATAGACAATGCAGGGCGAGCTGTCTATTATAGAAATCGCTGGTTGTTTAGAAAAGTGGCATACCTGAACTATAAAGAGAAGTATGATGCTGCACAGAAGACAATAGATGATAACTTTTTCGTACCGGAACTATCCAAAATGCGGATAGATTCCCAAATATTCCACGGACAAATTGAAGAGGCTATTGAATCGCTGGACAGAGCAATAGAATGTACGGAAGACTCTTCGTATGTACACAGCTGTCATGAAAGAAAGATGGAACTGCTTGAAACAACAGGAGACACATCGAGGCTGGCAGAAGAACTTGAGTATCTGATTCTGAACAGCTATTCTTCAGAATATGAATATTATCTTCAGTTAAAACACGTTCTGGAACAGTTACCTGCCAATTCTTCAAACAGGTTACACACCATCATTGAAAAGTTGGTCGATAAGAGCCGTTTTCATAGTCAGAAGGATACCGCCAGAATATGTGCAGAAGAGAACATGATTCCACAGCTGGCCGAGTGTTTATCTTGGAATAATAACTACAACGATGAATGCTATATGGTTTTGGCGGAATATGGCAAATTGCTGGACTCTCCCACGAGGCGGAAGATCGTTTAAGGACATATTGACCACATCCGAACGAGAGCCATCCCGACAGATAGCCGTAGATATTGTTATATCGTCAGCAGTATGAAAGCCCTACGGGATTCGTGCAGTGAAGGGCAAGCTGCTGTTTCCATAAAAGTTTACTATATTTGCATCCGATAAGATGTAATTATATTATGAGGACACTATTGTCTGCAAAACTCAAATCCCTCCGCAAGGAGTATGGATTGACACAGGAAGACCTCGCCCTGAAATGCGGTGTCGGGCTTAATTTCGTGCGTCAACTTGAGCAAGGAAAACCGACGCTCAGGATGGACAAGGTTAATCAGGTGCTTGCAATGTTCGGCTACGAGCTCGCACCGGTAAGAACAGATGAATTGAATGAGAAAAGCTGAGATTTACTTTAAGGACAACCTTGCCGGTATTCTTACTGAGACAGAATCCGGTTATGAATTTTGCTACAATATGGAATATTTAGACAATAAGGGTTCAGATCCAGTGAGTCTTACTCTGCCACTCTCTGAGAAGCCTTATCAATCTAAAATTCTGTTTCCGTTCTTCGATGGTCTCATCCCTGAAGGATGGCTGCTTGATGTGGCTTTAAGGAACACGGACATCAGTTCATTGGACAGGATGTCCCTGCTCCTGCTCTGTTGCAAGGACTGCATCGGAGCGGTAAGTGTCGTACCTGTAAATGAGAAAAGCGATGAGTAAATGTCTATATTGCTATAAGGAACTTGTGGACGGAGAAGTGGATTTTCAAGAAGACTCACCATAGTAGGACTTTGGGGCGATTATATCTTCAAGCCACAGACCCAGACATACAAGAATCTTCCCGAAAATGAAGACTTGACAATGCATTTGGCCGAAATCGCAAAGATTAAAGTTGTTCCTCACACTCTAGTGCGACTTCAAGATGGTACATTGGGATACCTGACCAAAAGGATAGACCGGACATCAGACGGAAGTAAGATTCCGATGGAGGACATGTGCCAGCTTACAGGGAGACAGACGGAATACAAGTACAAGAGTTCGTATGAACAGATTGCCAAGGTAATCGCCAAATACTCATATGTGCCGCTTTTGGATCTGACCGATTTCTATGAGCAAGTATTCTTCAGTTGGCTGGTAGGAAACAATGATATGCATCTGAAGAACTTCTCTCTGTATGCACCAAAAGGAAAGTGGTTACTTACCCCGGCATACGACCTCCTGAATGTCTCAATGGCGAATCCTAAAGACACCGAAGAAATGGCGCTCACACTCAATGGACGGAAGAAGCATATAACGAAAAGCGATTTCGTCAGCGCCATGACACTTTCAGGTATTGCGTCCAAGGTGTTTGACAATATGCTAGAAAAGTACAGAAAACTCCTACCGAAATTCCAAGACATGATTGACATGTCGTTTCTGGATGACGAGTGCAAGGAAGCTTATAAGCAGGGAATCACATCACGGTTGGAAAGAATATCAAATCAGAAATGAAGGAGCGGACTACCTATAACACGTTTATTGAATAGCATAAAGAGGGTAGCAGGTCATCTGCGGCTGCTCAATGTAGGGTTTCATTGAGTATCTTATTGCATGAAGTTCCGGGTTTTGTTTCAAGAGATTGCTCAAGGAATTCGCTCTTACATTACATTCAGCTTTCACCTCAATTGGCAGTAATTTTCCGTCCCTCTGAATCAGAAAGTCAATTTCAAGTCTTGTTCCGTCATCCGTCTTGTGATAGAAGATATTCTCTTCGTCGTGACTCTTCATTTCTTCAAGTATGAA
>QWCB01002660.1_pt1 | contig 14618 bp, 9 predicted proteins | sample 1972511 | NCBI WGS metagenome assembly QWCB01 (sample SAMN09866719, study PRJNA288562) | Human gut metagenome isolate term5_stool, whole genome shotgun sequencing... | isolation source: gut | host: Homo sapiens | place: USA: California
GCATATTCGGGAATGTACAAACGAAACTTCACGGAGGAAAATGCCGAGCTACGCATTATAACCAACGAGAAGCGTCAGCCTATTCTTACCATCAATGGACTATCTGTTTCAGATTGGTGCGAACAGAAATGGAAACAGCTTGTTAATCGTAATCGCTCGCAACGACTGTAGAGATAAGACATCTTCTTCCCCTTTCATTGTAATGTTTGGACTCCGACTAAACTTTTAAGAAGAAAATCACGCAAGAACACTCACTTTCTCTCACGAATCACTATCTTTGTGAAGAGGATTGGATAACTCTAATATCCATCTTCTACAACTACAATCAAACCGAAGGGGAGAGGGTAGTTGAACAACAGATGAATAGATGAACTCAAAGAGATGTCTCAATATAATTTCTCTTATAACTACGATTCGCTGCATGATGTGTTCAATGCATTGAATAGGAAGGGAAAGATGCAGAAAAGGCATCTTTCATCTGACCATTTGGTCGCAGCTCAAGAATATCGTGAGATGAGAAAGAAACTTAATGAGCTATTGAGAAAGAAAAAGACAGAGCGTACGGAGGAAGAAACGAACCAGATTGACCACTTAAAGCAATTGATGAAGGAAAATGCTCAGCAACAGAAAACCCTGTTGCAAGAGCATCTTACTAAAGTGTCTTCAAATATTCTATCAAGTAGTTTTCGTTTCACCCTCACTCCAAAGACGACAGAAGATTCACAGAAGCCAGTTTATTCTATTGGTGCTACAGCAGAAGAGTTCTTTGCAATGCAAGTCCTTTGCAGAAATGTAAAGAAATTGTTTAAGATATCTATGTCAAGTCGCAACGAGATACTTTCTCAGTTGAAGATGTTGTTGAGGGAGGATAAGAGTAGGTACTATATAATCCGAACTGATGTTCGTCATTGCTTTGAGTCGATACCGCATGATAAATTGTTTAAGTATTTGGAGGGAAACAATCTGCTTGACGTAAAGAGTAAATCGCTCTTGCGCGGACTCATTCGAAAGGAGTTTGAAACCAAGAATCTGCGTCCAATTATTAAGACTCGACAAACAGGTGTCCCACGAGGCTGTGCTATCAGTTCCCTACTCACCGAATTCTATCTGTCAAAAATAGATGAGGAGATTAGGAGTACACTGCCTGGGGTGGTTTTTATGGCAAGATATGTTGATGATATCATTATCGTTACACATCCGGATTTAGATGATGAGCACCACTGGTCATTAGATGATTACGTCAAGGCACTAACCGATGCCTATGATAAATATGGTTTGAGAATTCACACGCCTACAGATGGGACAAACAAGTGCTATACTTATGATTCCCAGGATACAGCAAATCTAAAATTCAATCTTTTAGGATATACCATATGGTCTATCAAAGGAAATAAGGAAAAGCAGGGATTTTTCTCTTTGTCAGAAAGCAAGAAGCGAAGGATATCAGATCGCATAGCAAAGACATTTCAGAAATTTGACGAGTTGTTAGATACGAGGCCTTACGATATTGCAGCTAGTTATCTGTTTGATGCATTACATGTGTTGACCTGTAACATCAATCTATATAATGCCAAGCGAGGGGTAAAGGTGGGTATATTTTACTCAAACCAATTGCTGGACAATATAAAAGACCTAGAGGGATTGGATAAGCGACTTCAACATAGTTGTGGGCAAATATCATTGAAAGGTAAAGCGTGTATTGCTCCTGATGAACAGCCACAGATTGAAGCAACTCTGAAGAAGCAGCTTAAGCAAGTATCCTTTGTTAAAGGCTTCGCGGTGCCTCATAAGCGATATAAGGTAAAGAAGAACCGATTACAAATGATTAAGCAATCGTGGGTATGAGGAAGAGAAAGAAGATAAAGCTTAGTTATAGCAAAGAGCGAGTTCTCTTTTCCGATGTTTTGCCCTACGAGTGCCCTATAATATTCTCAAACAGATATTTGTATCGATTTCTTGCCAAGTATGTATGGGTTGGTGAAACACAAAAGGTTGATAATATCACGTGGAATCTTTTGAAGCAATCTAAACGTTTGGATGAAAAGGATGCGAATGCGTTTGCTGCATTGCTATTCGGATGTTATGAAAAGGGTAAAAGAATTGTAACACTTCAACATCGACTAAATGCTCTATTCTATCCTTATCATTTTAATATTGCTCACAAGCCGAATAAGAGCAGAACACTATCAATCATACATCCATATAGCCAGTGGCAAGTAGTAGAGTTTTACAATCAGTATAAGTATTCTATACTATATCTTTGCAATCAGAGTAAATACTCTCTTCGCAAACCTCATAAGGTAGCACAATGCTTTTATTATAGAGATCGACTTCATCGAAAGTTGCTAGGGAATGAAAGCGACAAAGTCGAATTGTTCTTCAATGAATATGAGAACTTGAAAACCTATTTCAGTTACGAGAAGTATTCGAATATATACAAGTTCTACGAAGACTATAGGTATCAGCGAGCTGAAAAGAAATTCAAGCATCTTATTAAGTTTGACCTTCAAAGCTGTTTTGATAGTATTTACACTCACACCATAAGTTGGGCGACTGCCGGAGGTGCGGACAAAGTAAAGGTTTTGCCTGGATATAATGGCTCATGGGTTGGCGATGCATTTGATAATCTAATGCAGTCAGTTAATGCTCGTGAAACAAATGGTATTGTTATAGGTCCTGAATTCTCAAGAATCTTTGCAGAGATTATACTTCAGTATATAGATCAAAGAGTTGAGAAAGAGTTGAGAAAGAGTTGTTAAACAAAAAGAACCCAGACAAAAGCATCTGTCATAAATCTGACTATGAATGTTATCGATATGTTGACGACTATTTCCTCTTCTACAATGATGAAAAGGTTAGAAATCTCTTCTTGGAATGCTTAATAAAATGGCTGAAGGAATTCAAGTTGCAAATTAGTCCGTCTAAAACAGAAGAGTTTGAAAGACCCTTTATAACAAAGATTACGATAGCTAAACAACGAGTCGATGATTTGTTCAGCGACATATTCTCAACTCCACTTTGGGAGGACGTAGAATCAAATTTGGACGCAACGAAAGAGGAGGACACTGAAAATGTAGACTTTGACAAAGATCAGGAAATACTTTACAGAAGATTCAATATATATCTGCATGCGAATAGTATAAATACTCGAATAAAAGCAATAGTAAGGGAAGGCGGAATTGAATATCGCGATATAGCAAACTATCTGCTTGAGAAAATGAGTCAACGCCTTGACGCTTTGCTCAATCGATATGAAATGGGGTTCAAGAAGTACGAACGCTTGATGTCAAAGGAGAATACCAATAAGGATGAGATTGAACTTCTAGCACAACGAGTTCAAAGAAAACTCACAAGTTATCTTGTATCTCTGATTGATGTGGCGTTCTTCGTTTTCAATAGCAACAGACAGGTAAACACTACATTAAAATTGCAGAAGATAATGAATACGATCATTATCTATGCAAAACGGCATGGTAATTTCAAATCTAATCCAGAGAGTAGATTTCAAACGATAAGCAAGGATATTATCTTTAAGAAGATTCAAGATGAAATTGCCTTGGTCCTGGGTACAACAGATTCACATCGAAACACATTGCATGAAAGTCTCTACCTATTAATATTGTCGAAAGAATTAGGCCATGCATATTTGTTTGCACCTGAAGTTATTAAATCATTTACTGAGAAGAGTGAATTGCAGTATAACCTATTCGCATGTATTATATTGATGTATTACTATGCAAATCACAAGTGTTATGACTCACAAAAGACTTTATTGAAAGAAGAGATTTTGAAAAAGTATCGGCTTGTTGCGGAATCGGAGCGTAGACGCAATTCGGAACTCACGATTCTCACGGCGGATATGATGACTTGTCCCTTTGTGGATGATGCCTACAAGCAAAGCCTGCTTATGTTGATGGGCATTACTGAGAAGGAAGATCAGAGGATGATAATACACTTTGCGAAGAAACAAAAGTACATTTTCACTCGCTGGACAGCGTTTAATTTAAATAAAGAATTACAGGCAAAGATTTCACAGGAGGTATATTCGTAGCTTCTGAAACAGCTGTTGGTCCAACTACACTTTCACACACATAACCTTCAAGCTAGCCGAAACGACGCAGGAAGTTGCGTTTTCCAAAATGGTTGGTTAGGATTGTACCGAGTGTGAAATCTTGCCTTTTTCTCTCACTTACAAGAGGAAAAATAAGAAAAGAGGCTCACTTTCACTCGCAAATATGTACCTTTGCAGGTAGTAAAAGTGAGCGTTCTTTGGCTATCCAAAATGATGTACTTCAAAGCACTCCGCTCATTTCTCCGTATCCATCCAAGCGGTAACCTCTTACTTCTCAGTCAGATAGCCCGAAGCCGAAAAAATTAAAGGGTTAACGGGCAGCTGAATGCACAGCAATCCGTCTGGGACTCTCCTTCCAAAGCCAATCAACTTCGCCTAAGAACAACGCAGCAAACGGAACAACGATTCGTCACGCCAGTCTTCTAAATTTCTCAACTACAGAAAGCATAAGTCACTCTCTACGAAGCCATCCACTCTCTAAGCCTCATGCGACAGCTCATTGAATTGCACGGCCTGACTAGCCGCCTGCCCTGCCAACGATTCGGCCCTACTTTGGATGGCCCGGCTCGTCTCCACATTCTGCTGCACGTGCTCTACTAGACCCGTAACGGTTTCGCTAATCGTTGCAAAGAGCTCCTTTTCATGCGTAGACATCTCCGTTGACACCTTGGCGAGCTCAGAGCTCTTCTCCATGGATGGCAACAGCTTGGAAGCTAAATCGCTTGATGCTTGCGCAGACTCAAGGCCGCGCATAATCATCTGCTTCACCTCTGCTACCACTGTCGCGGTATGCTCCGAGAGCTTACGAACCTCAGCCGCCACCACTGCAAACCCACGCCCATGCTCCCCGGCCCGCGCAGCTTCTACAGCCGCATTCAGTGCTAAAATATTCGTTTGTGAAGCTATACTCTCCACCTGCGCGATACGTTCCCGCATACCCTCCATCGTCTCAGCGCTTACCTTTGAAGACTCCACAACGCTGCGCAACCCTTCTAGGGTCTCCACCACCATACGGTCTGTCTCCCCAATATTCCTATATACCCCCTCATGGCTCTGCACAAGGTCGTCAACCGTACGCTCCACAAAGCTGCCACGCTCCGACTGCTCCTCGCTGGACTGCAGTATTCTATTCGCATCATCGCGAAAGCTATCGCTCTCGACCGCTAGCTCACCCGCACGTACCCCGAGCTGCTTTATAATGCCGTAGAAACGTAAACGCAACGCCTCAACATCACGCTGCACAGCATTAATCTCTTTGCTTCCCTGCACCAACTGCACTGGGGTTGACAGGTCGCCTCCCTCGATGCGCATCAAAGCGCGCTGCAAATGTTCCAACGGTCGGGCAAATCGACGAGCTATAAATAGAGAGACCAGGGTGAAGAGGATAACTCCTACCACTAGCCCCACCCCTACACGCAACATCAATCGCACCTGAGCATCGCGGAGCTCCGAGAGCGGCATTTGCGTCATGATTACCCATACTATCCCGCTGCCGAGCATATCAAAGCTATCAAGACGGCGCATCATCTTCCCGTCAGGGGTGCTTGCTACGTACTCTACCTTCTCACCCTGCACAGCCCGCTTGAGCTGCTCCTGCGCCAAGTCACCAAGCAATTCGGCCTTGCCTCCCATCTTCTCGCTATCCCGGTGCAATATTATCTCCCCATCGCTCGCAATAAGCGCCACCTCGCCCTCTATCTCAGCGTTAAGCTTTTCAATCTCAGCCGAGAGCTCCGCCACGCCCATATCAAAGACCATTACACCATAGTACCTCCCCTTGGCACGCACCGGGACCGCGATGGAAAACATCTTCACTGCGCCTCGCACAGGATGCTCCTGCGTATAGATGGCTGAAATGTAAAGGTTACTGCCCGCTTTAAGCTGCACGTAGTAGGGTCGCTCCCAAAACTCTGTGGTCTCGTAAAAATAGTGGTACGACTTCCCATTGCTAAGAGGATTATCGAGTTGCTCTATCTCCCAGCTGTCGCCCCGATACCAACCCGCATCGAAATGCGCCGTGGGCTGAAGGCCATCGCGACGGATGTAGTAAGAATCGAGCGTATCAATGGAGTTCTGCTCCATGGTAACGGATGCGGCGAAGAGATTGGGCATATTGACCATGCACTCACGAAGGACTCCACAAATGGACTCGCGCGATGCAAGGCCGTTCTCAATACTCACAGACGCAGCACTTGCAGCCTGCAGTGCTAGTAGATGAGCCTTGGAAAGATTGGCATCCATCGTCTGCTTTCCCAACCGCGTCCAAGTGGTTAGCTCAGCCTCCGCATCTTGCTGCGACTTTCTTACCACAAAAGAGAGCTCAACACCGTATAGTGCCATGAGCAAAAGCGAAAATGCGACAATGTATACTGCGCTCAACTCAAACCGTATAGAGCGCCCCTGATACCTACTAGAATCTGACTGCATAGTTAGCGTTTAGAGTTTCGTAAAGATGTCAAGAAACAAAAGACTACACATATATACCCGCTTTGGGACGTTATTGTTACACTTTTGCAACAATAACGATCCAAAGGGTGAAAATATAACCTGCAAAGATTCTAAGAATCGTGCAGCCCTATCGGCTACTGATCCTGCGAGAAATCGTTAAACTGCACCGCCTGTTCCGCCGCCTGCTCAGCAAGCGATTTTGCGCGATCCTGTATCGCCCGGCTCGCCTCCACATTGCGCTGCACGCTGCTCACCAACTCTGCTACGGTGTCGCTGATGGTTGTATACAGTTGGTTCTCATGCGTTGAGGTCTCCGCGGAAGCCTTGGCCAACCCCGAACTCTTTTCCATAGAGGGTAGCAGATTGGACGCTAAACCGCTTGATGCCGTTGCAGCTTCAAGTCCGCTCTCTATCATTTGTCTAACCTCCGCCACCACGACCGTAGTATGCTCCGAAAGCTTACGGACCTCTGCCGCAACCACTGCGAAACCTCGCCCATGCTCCCCAGCACGAGCCGCCTCAACTGCCGCATTCAAGGCGAGAATGCTCGTTTGCGATGCGATGCTATCCACCTGCGCAATCCTCTCACGCATCTTCTCCATCTGCTCCGCACTCACCCTCGAAGACTCCACCACGCTACGCAACCCCTCAAGGGTAGCCACCACCATGCGATCAGTCTCTACAATGTTCTTATAGACCCCCTCGTGGCTATCCACAAGCTCTTTCACAGTACGATCAACTAGACTGCTACGCGCCGCCTGATCCTCGCTCGACTCCAATATTTTTCCTGCCTCACCCCGGAACTCTTCACTCCCATAGGCCAACACTCGGGCACGCACCCCTAACTCTTGAATGATATTGTAAAAGCGAACCCTAAGAGACTCCAAATCAGCCTGCACCGCATTAATCTCTCTACTCCCCTTCGTTTGAACTGTAGGTTCTGATAAATCGCCTCGTTCCATGCGCGCCAGCTCATGCTGCAAATGTTCTAGCGGCTTTGCAAATCGTCGTGCCAAGAGAAGCGACACCGCAATAAACATAAGGATTCCAACGAGCAACCCAATACCGACACGAAGCAACAAGCGATTCTGCATGCTATAAAAATCTGCCAAGGGCATTTGCGTCAATATAACCCACTCATTCTCTGTTCCCAAGAGGTTAAAATTATCTAGCCTACGAACCATTTTCCCCTCATCGGTGTTGGCTACGTATCTTATTTGCTCCCCATCCATGGCACGCTGCAGCATCTCCGGTGTCAAATCCCCCAATACCTCAGCATGCTTCCCCATCTTATCGCTAAGGCGATGCATAACTATTTCCCCATCATTCGCTATCAATGCCACCTCCCCATGTATCTCATCGTTTAGCTTGGCAATTTTCGCCGATAGGCCTGCCACACTCATATCGAACATGACTATGCCGTAGAAGGTGTCACCTACCCTTATGGGTACCCCTAATGAAAACATCTTAACATCGCCACGGGCTGGATGCTTTTCAGTATAGATATTCGACACGTAAAGAAAATGACCTTCCTTCAGCTGCTGATAGTAAGGGACATCCCAGAACTGCGTACTCTCAAAAAAGTAACGGTAGCTTTTCCCATTGCTCAGCACATTATCAAGCGGTGCTATTTCCCCATCCTCCCCTCTATACCAGCCCCCATCGAAGTGCGTGGTAGGCTGCAGACCATCCCGACGGATGTAATATGAGTCTAGCGTATCAATGGCGTTCTGCTCCATAGTAACCGTAGCTGCGAAAAGGTCGGGCATGAATACCATACTTTGGCGGAGCAAACCGCAGATGGACTCCCGTGAGGCATGCCCCTGCTCAATGCTCACCTCCGCAGCACCAGCGGTCTGAAGAGCCGTGAGGTAAGACATGGATAGCACCGAATTGAGCTCTTTGCGCCCGAGCTTAACCCACGATGCAAGCTCCTCCTCGGCGCTCCGCCGGGACTCTCGCGTCACGATCGAGAGTTCCATAGCGTAGAGGCCCAACAGAATCAACACGAACGTGAATATATAAACTGCATTCAGTTCAAAGCGTATCGTATGCCCCTTTAATGCAGTGGACGTGGAGCGTTGTCCTCTTTCAATCTTTCTTTTCATACATCACACCTGATGCGCCAGGCATCAATCCAAGTAAAAACAATACTCCATCAGAACGTTCTGTAAAGCCCTATCAGCGCAAAGATACATGTTTTCTACCATTTCGCTATTACAAAATATTCTATGACGAGGCATTGTTTCAGTACAGCCAGTCTTTGACTACGATAATAATCGTAACACTAATCCAACGTATAACAAAAGTAGACGCCTAGCAGGAAAACAGGCGTAACATGTGAAAACCAATGCGCTGCGCTTAGCAATGCGACTTATGCCCCCCTACTTGGCTAAAATAGACATCGCCGAGAACTAAACGTGCGGCTGCGCTTTCGCACAGCCGCACGCCCCTAATACGTACACGCATCTTAGCCCAAGAAACCCAACAAGATTCCTGCCGCCACTGCGCTACCGATCACCCCTGCCACATTGGGGCCCATGGCATGCATCAACAAATGGTTCTTCTTATCGTACTCCAACCCTAACACCTGCGATATACGTGCTGCGTCAGGTACTGCCGACACCCCTGCATTCCCTATTAATGGGTTTATCTTATTATCCGGCTTAAGGAACACATTCATTAGCTTCACGAAAAGCACACCGCTTGCTGTCGCTACTATAAACGACATCGCACCTATGGCAAGGATTAGCAACGACTCCGTCGACAAAAAGCCCTTGTTCACCATCTCTCCAGTAACCGGATCCTCCATCATGCGCACCGCCTGCGTAGAAGCTCCCACCGTAACCCCCAGCAGAATTGTCACAATATCAATGAGCACCGTCCGAGATGTAACAGCCAAACGCTCCGTCACACCGCTCTCCTTGAGCAAATTCCCGAAGAAAAGCATGCCGAGCAACGGCAAGCCCGATGGCACGAGCAGCAATGTCAGAACCACACCGATAATTGGGAAAAGAACCTTCTCAAGTTTCGTCACCCTCCGCGGGGCTTTCATCCTGATTAGCCGCTCCTTCTTCGTGGTCAGCGCACGCATAATGGGCGGCTGGAACACCGGAATAAGCGCCATATAGGAGTACGCAGAAATAGCAATCGGGCCTAGTAGATGTGGCGCAAGCTTCGTGGTTAGGAAGATAGCTGTAGGTCCATCAGCCCCACCAATGATTCCTATCGCCCCCGCTTCGGCAAAGCTAAATGCACCAGACAGAACCGCCACTATATACGCACAGAAAATACCAAACTGCGCTGCTGCCCCCACAAGAATCAGCTTGGGGTTAGCGATTAGGTTAGTAAAATCTGTCATTGCCCCTACCCCAAGGAATATCAGCGGCGGGTAGAACCCTTGCCGAACGCCGTAGTAGAGGTAGTAAAGCACCGACCCCTGCTCGTAGATACCTATCTGATTACCCGCCTGAAACGGAATATTACCCAAGAGGATACCAAAACCTATCGGCACTAACAACAACGGCTCAAACTGCTTGGCTATGCCAAGGTAAAGAAAAAGACAACCCGCCGCTAGCATCACCGCGTTCCCCCACGTCATCCCGTAGATGCCGGTCATCTCCCAAAACGACTGGACGTGCTCCACTATAAACGCCCAAAATCCACCATCCAGCAAAGTCAGCATTACACTACTCTCCTATCGTTAGCAGCACATCGCCCTCCATCACCGCATCGCCAGTATTCACAGACACCGCAGTCACCTTGCCCGCCTGCGGCGCATCGACATTGTTCTCCATCTTCATGGCCTCTAGCACGAGCAGCGTCTGCCCCTCCTGCACCGTATCGCCCTCCTTCACGAGCATTTTCAGCACCGTGCCGGGTAGCGGTGAATGCACCGCCCCCTGACCTCCAGCCGCGGGCCGCGGCGCACGCATTGCCGCGGGTTCTGCCGCAGCGGCCTTTGGGGGCTGTACCACCGGTTTCACCTTCGGCTGCACCTCTCGCTCCAGCCCCACAGTGTACTGCGTCCCATTAACCTCTACCTGGGCCGTATCGCCCTCCACATCAACTACGGTTACCTCGTATTCAACACCGTTGATTTTATACTTTTGCTTCTTCACGTTCGTATAAAAATTATCAGCTCTTACCTACCTACTCTTCCTCTGCAAGGAAATCTGATTGTTCGTCACTGCGAACCCCTTATCGTTCCACGGTGAGTACCGCCGTGAAATCTCTTTTATCGTCAGGCTTATCACATCGTCTTCCCGCATCGCCTGCATGTACTGATGTAACGCCAAGCCTATCACCGCAGCGACTTCCGCCTCGTTTCCAGGCTGAGCCACTCCTCCTGCCGCAGGCTTCTGCTTCACCTGCACCCTCCTCTCTTTCAACGACTTTGCCCTATCTACTGCCGGTCCTATCGCCTTGAACACAAAGAAGATGACCACCAAGGCGAATAATACTATCACCATTGATATGAGCGTCACGCCCAAGCCGTACGGATCATTCGCCTGAAAGTCTTGCATCTTGGTGTCGTGCGCCGCCTTCACAGCCGAATCCACCACCTGCGCTGCCTGCGTCTGCACCGATTGCGCAACGCTCAATGCCACCATTAACCACGTCATAACTCTCCCTCCATCGCTAAATCCACCTAGAGCGGAAGGTTAGAGTGCTTCTTGGGCGGCATCGAGTCTCGCTTATTGCGAAGCATCTGCAATGCCCTAATCACGCGGAAACGGGTGTTGCGCGGCACAATCACATCGTCCACGTAACCTAAGCGCGCCGCCACGTACGGATTGGCAAACACATCACGGTACTCTTGCTCCTTCTCCGCCATAAAGGCCTTGCTTTCCTCAGGCTTATCCTTTAGCTCCTTGAGCTTCTTCGCCTGTAGCACCTCTATGGCGCCCTGCGGCCCCATCACTGCAATCTCCGCCGACGGCCACGCATAGTTCACATCGCCCTGCAGCCCCTTGCTGCTCATAACGATATACGCTCCCCCGTACGCCTTGCGCAGGATTACCGTCACCTTCGGTACAGTCGCCTCGCCATAGGCAAAGAGGAGCTTCGCGCCGTGCACAATCACGCCACCATATTCTTGACCGCTCCCCGGCAAAAAGCCCGGCACGTCAACTAGCGTTACCAACGGTATATTGAACGCATCGCAGAAACGCACGAACCGCGCTCCCTTGCGCGACGAGTTGATGTCTAGCACCCCGGCCATTTGGCTCGGTTGGTTCGCCACTACGCCCACCGACATGCCACCGAACCGAGCAAAGCCCACCACGATGTTCTTCGCGTAGCTGGCATGCACCTCAAAGAACTTCCCATCGTCCACTATCGCCTTGATTACCTCCATCACGTCGTACGGCTTGTTCGGCTCTTCGGGAATGATATCGTTAAGCGAATCCTCAAGGCGATCTATGCTATCGGTGCATTTCTCTACCGGTGGCTCTTCCATGTTGTTCTGCGGGAGGTAGGAAATTAGCTCTCGCACCATGGCGAACGCATCCTCCTCCGTCTCCGACACGAACTGCGCTACGCCCGACTTTGAGGCATGGACACTAGCGCCACCGAGGTTCTCTTCCGATATCGTCTCGCCGGTCACCGTCTTCACCACCTTCGGCCCTGTGAGGAACATATTGCTCGTGCCCTTATTCATCAGGATGAAATCCGTCAACGCTGGGGAGTAAACTGCACCGCCTGCGCATGGACCCATTATCATAGAAATCTGTGGCACTACGCCCGATGCCTTGATATTGTTCTCAAATATCATTGAGTAGCCCATAAGGCTGTTCACCCCCTCTTGGATACGCGCACCGCCGCTATCGTTAATCCCTATAATCGGTGCGCCCATCTTCATGGCGAGCTGCTGCACCTTGGCGATTTTCTCGCCGCAGGTAAGCGACAGCGACCCACCGTAAATGGTGAAATCCTGAGAGAATACGTACACCACACGCCCATTGATCGTGCCGTGCCCTGTCACCACGCCATCACCCAAAATGCTCGGCTTGTCCGCCATGCCGAAATCGGTACAGCGATGCGTGACAAACATGTCATACTCCTCGAAGCTTCCCTCATCGAGGAGCATGTTGATGCGCTCACGCGCGGTGTATTTCCCCCGCGCATGCTGCTTTTCTATCTTATCCGCCCCCCCTGCCTGCCGCGCCGCTTCGCGCTTGTCGAGCAGGTCCGAAATCATCTTTCCCTGATTGCTCATACCTTCCCTAGTTGCTTTTACCTTTTAGCCATCATTGACTACTTCGCCTCGCGCTTGCTTTTGTCTTCGCAAAGCTCTGTAAGCACGCCCATCGTTGATTTTGGATGCAAAAACGCTATGTCTAGTCCCTCTGCGCCCTTGCGTGGCTGCTTGTCGATTAGGCGCACCCCCTTGGACTCCGCCGTTGCCAACTGCTTTTCAACATCGTTGACGCAAAACGCTATGTGGTGAATGCCCTGGCCTCTCTTCTCCAAGAACTTAGCTACTGGGCTCTCTGGGTCAGTTGGCTCCAAGAGCTCTATCTTGGTCTGACCCACCTTGAAAAAGGCAGTTTTTACCTTTTGATCCTTCACCTCTTCCACTGCGTAGCATTTCAAGCCCAGCACGCCCTCGTAGTACGGCAACGCCTCCTCAATGCTCTCCACCGCGATGCCAAGGTGTTCAATATGCGATATATCCATAATCAATGCCCCTCGTTGATGTTAAACCGCGCAAATGTACGAAAATTAGTTGATTGTAGACAGGTGGTCACGCAACGCTTCAACTCTGCACGGTCAATCTGCAACCATTCACATTGCCACCCCACGATGTCTTCCCCGCATGGGGTAAGGGCAAAAAAAGTCGGTTAGAGCAATCTCCACGTTATAAGCCGTCTTGCGCGTATAAGAAGCGGGGTGAATCTCCTGACCCACCCCGCTTCCGCTACAAAATCATTTCAGGCTCTGCGCCAATCCCGCTAATTCCTTACGACAAACGGTATCACGCGCCGCCCCTCTCCATCCTCTACCACTAGGCAATACACGCCCTCCGCAAGGCCTGTAAGCGGAAGACGAACGGTTGCTTCGCCCGCCGCATTCTCATACCGTGCGATGGCTACGCCCTGCAATGAGACCACCGTCAGCTGCGTCACCTCGGCCGCATTATCCACGTAGAGCATCGTAGATGCTGGATTCGGACGCAAGGAAACTTGGCTCAAAGCCAACGACTCCACAGGTGTTGATTCCTTCTTCGTGTACCGCACCGTGATGGTCACATTGCCCGTCACCGTGTAGAGACCATCGCCCTTCGCATCAACCCCTTCCACCGTCACCTCCGCCGTGTAGCCGGTTACCTCTTTCGCCACCACCTTGATCACCTGATCTGCGGTGAGCGTCTGGCTCGCCAGCGGCGTGCCGTCCGCATTGGTCACCGCGGCGCCAGCCCCTTGCAAATCGGAGGGATCTGTCACCACGCTGTAGGTGAAGCTGCCCGGCTGGGATGTCCCCGTGTACTTCACCGTGATGGTCACATCGCCCGTCACCGTATAGAGGCCATCGCCCTTCGCATCAGCCCCTTCCACCGTCGTCACCTCCGCCGTGTAGCCGGTTACCTCTTTCGCCACCACCTTGATCACCTGGCCCGCCGTGAGCGTCTGGCTCGCCAGCGGCGTGCCGTCCTCATTGGTCACCGCAGCGCCGGCCCCTTGCAGATCCACTGGGTCTGTCACCACGTTGTAGGTGAAGCTGCCCGGCTGGGCCTTCTTCGTGTACCGCACCGTGATGGTCACATTGCCCTTCACCGTGTAGAGACCATCGCCCTTCGCATCAGCCCCTTCCACCGTCACCTCCGCCGTGTAGCCGGTTACCTCTTTCGCCACCACCTTGATCACCTGACCCGCCGTGAGCGTCTGGCCCGCCAGCTGCGTGCCGTCCGCATTGGTCACCGCAGCGCCAGCTCCTTGCAGATCCACGGGGTCTGTCACCACGTTGTAGGTGAAGCTACCCGGCTGGGCCTTCTTCGTGTACCTCACCGTGATGGTCACATTGCCCGTCACCGTGTAGAGGCCATCGCCCTTCGCATCAGCCCCTTCCACCGTCGTCACCTCCGCCGTGTAGCCGG
>QWCB01004453.1_pt1 | contig 14591 bp, 9 predicted proteins | sample 1972511 | NCBI WGS metagenome assembly QWCB01 (sample SAMN09866719, study PRJNA288562) | Human gut metagenome isolate term5_stool, whole genome shotgun sequencing... | isolation source: gut | host: Homo sapiens | place: USA: California
TGGTGACGTTTTGAATATTCAGCGATAGTAAATCCTGTTTCCTTCATGGTTTGTACTACCAATATATCTCCGATCACTGTCATGGCAGTAGTGGATGTAGTAGGAGTCATCCCTAACACACAGACTTCTGCAGGCTTGCCGGTACTTAGACAGACATCCGATTCTTTTGCCAGCGGACTATCCGGATTTCCGGTGATAACGATAAACTTCAGATCCGGGTCCAGATTATGGGCTAAGCGGGTTAATTCCACAATCTCACGTGTCTTGCCAGAGTTAGAGATCAGCAGGAGTAGATCGTTTTTTTGTAAGATACCCAAATCCCCGTGTTGCGCCTCGCTGGGATGCAGAAAGACGGATGGAATACCGGTGGAACAGAAAGTCGTAGCAATGTTCATAGCAATCTGCCCGGCTTTTCCCATACCGGAAGTTACCAGTTTTCCCTTTTTCTGATGTATTTGTTCTACAATCAGTTTCACCGCTTTTTCATAAGCGTCTGTTACGGGGATGTTGAGCACAGCTTGTGCTTCCTGTTGCAAAAGTTGTTTGATGGAGTCTATCATATAGGATCAGTTTATTTTTTCTTTTAATTCATTTAATGTGTTTGCTACTTCGTAATAGGTTGAGAAAGGCTGTCGTGCAAAACCTTTGTCCTCCAGGGTGTGGAGTGCTTTTAATAGCTCATCGTAAAAACCATATTCATTGTAGAAAATGACCTTCTTCCGATGATATCCGATAGAGGCAGCGGCTATTACGTGGAAAATCTCATCAAGAGTACCGACGCCTCCGGGGAGTGCAACCAATACCTCCGACTTCTCCGTTATGATATCTTTGCGGTCACTCAAGTTACGGGTATGAATTTCTTCATCTAACAGACTGCTTACCTTGCCATTCTCTTCCAGTTTGGCAGGAACTACTCCAATGACCTTACCGCCATTTTCTTTCACGGCACGAGCTATGCATTCCATTAATCCGAGGCTGGCTCCTCCATATATCAAGGTTTTGCCTGTCTGCCCCATCCATTTGCCTATTTGGCTGGCGCTTTCGAAGTACATTTTGTCAATGTTATCGGAGGCGGAACAGAATATTCCTATCTTTTCCATATACGTTGTTGCTGTTATAGTCCACAAATATCTGCAATTTTCTATAAACAGCAATAAGTTTTATTGTATTTTTGTGGCATTAATTCAATAAGGAAGTATAAAACGATGCAAGGTAACGAATATACATTGCCAAATGGCCTGCGTATTATCCATGAACCAACCCTCTCAAAAGTAGCTTATTGTGGTTTTGCGATTGATGCCGGAACCCGTGATGAGGCAGAGAATGAGCAGGGAATGGCCCATTTTGTAGAACATCTGATTTTTAAGGGAACGGAGAAGCGGAAAGCCTGGCATATCCTCAACCGGATGGAGAATGTAGGTGGTGACCTGAATGCTTATACAAATAAGGAAGAAACTGTCGTCTATGCCGCTTTCCTGAAAGAACATCTGGAACGTGCGCTTGAGTTGTTGGGGGATATTGTATTTCATTCAACCTTTCCGCAGCATGAGATAGAAAAAGAAACAGAGGTCATTATCGATGAAATCCAGTCGTATGAAGATACTCCGTCGGAACTGATATTTGACGATTTTGAAGACATGATCTTCCGCAATCATCCATTGGGAAGAAACATTCTTGGTAAGCCGGAACTTCTGCGAAGTTTTCGCACGGAAGATGTTCTATCGTTTACCCGCCGTTTTTACCAACCGGGAAATATGGTGTTTTTTGTTCAGGGGCAGTACGAGTTCAAGAGAATCATCCGCCTGGTAGAAAAATACCTGTTGGATATTCCTGATGTGAAGGTAGAGAATCGGCGTACACCTCCGCCTCTGTATGTGCCGGAACATTTGACGGTGGCTAGAGATACGCACCAGGCACATGTCATGATCGGTAGCCGTGGCTATAATGCGTATGATGACAAGCGTACTGCACTCTATCTGCTGAATAATGTCCTTGGAGGTCCCGGAATGAATAGTAAACTGAATGTGTCCCTTCGCGAACGCAGAGGACTGGTCTATAATGTCGAATCCAATCTGACTTCCTATACGGATACGGGAGCTTTCTGTATTTATTTCGGGACGGATGTGGATGACATGGATACTTGCCTGAAATTGACCTATAAGGAATTGAAGCGGATGCGCGATACAAAGATGACTTCTTCCCAGTTGGCGGCAGCGAAAAAGCAGTTGATCGGGCAAATCGGAGTAGCGTCCGATAACTTTGAGAATAATGCGTTAGGGATGGCGAAAACATTCCTTCATTATCATAAGTATGAATCATCCGAGCTTGTTTTTAAGCGTATAGAAGAGCTAACAGCAGAGATGTTGTTGGAAGTTGCCAATGAGATGTTTGCAGAGGAATACTTATCTACGTTGATTTACAAATAATTGATTGACAGATTTGCTTTCATTGCCAGAATTCGTATTTTTGTAGCAGATACGTATGTGATAACAATCTAATAGTAGAAATTGTATGTTGGTGACGGGCAGAAAACTCCCTATCGGGATTCAGACTTTCGAAGATATCCGCAATGACGGATACTTGTATGTAGATAAGACCGCATTGATGTGGACTATGGCAAACATCGGTAAACCTTTTTTTTTAAGCCGTCCGCGCCGATTCGGAAAGAGTTTGTTAATTTCTACGTTTGAAGCCTATTTCAAGGGACGGCGTGACCTTTTCACGGGACTTGCCGTGGAACAATTAGAAAAGAAGTGGGAAGAATATCCCGTACTGCATCTGGATTTGAATGCCGAGAAATATGATTCACCGGACAGATTGGATGCTATTTTAAGTAACCAGTTAACTCAATGGGAAGCTATATATGGCAGGGGAGAAGATGAAACCACTTTGTCTTCCCGCTTCTTGGGTGTCATTCGTCGTGCCTCCGAACAAGCAGGCAGGGGTGTTGTAGTCCTGGTGGATGAGTATGATAAGCCCTTACTACAGGCTATTCAGAATGAACCGCTTCTCGATTCTTACCGTTCTACTTTGAAAGCTTTCTACGGTGTGTTGAAGAGTGCAGACCGCTATCTTCGTTTTGCTTTTCTGACAGGTGTCACCAAATTCTCGCAAGTAAGTGTGTTTAGTGATCTGAACCAATTGAATGACATCAGTCTGAATTATGACTTCTCTACTCTTTGTGGAATCACCCGCGAAGAACTTCTTGCTAATTTTGAACCGGAGATTGCATATCGTGCTGATAGGAAAAATCCTATTCCATTGATTTATCAGAGTGGTTATCTGACTATTAAAGATTATGACAGAGAGTTTAGACTTTATCGTTTAGGCTTTCCTAACGACGAAGTACGTTATGGCTTTCTTAACTTTTTACTCCCATTTTATACGGCAGTCACGGATGAAGAACGAAGCTTTTATATAGGTAAGTTTGTTCAAGAACTACGTACAGGCAATGTTGACGCTTTCATGCACCGCTTTGAAGCTTTCTTTGCAGATTTTCCTTACGAGTTGAATGACCAGACTGAACGTCATTATCAAGTCATCATATATTTAATATTCAAACTGATGGGACAATTCACGCAGGCAGAAGTACATAGCTCACGGGGACGTGCAGATGCGGTTGTACGAACCCCGAAGTTCATCTATATTTTCGAATTCAAGCTGAATGGGACTGTTGAGCAGGCCATGGAGCAGATTGAAGAAAAAGGTTATGCTTTTCCTTATACGGCAGAGGATCAACAAGTGATAAAAGTTGGTGTAGAGTTTAGCGCAGAGAAACGAAATGTAGAGCGCTGGATGGTAGCGAAAGAAATTTAATATAAAATTGATTATGAAAAACTTAATACGAAATGTCTGGGTTTGCTTGGGGCTGATGGTGCTTCCCTTCACAGCCTCCGGACAACAAAAGGATAACATTACCTATGTGCCGGCTCAAGAGCTTTTACTGGTAGGCAAAGCAACTACCGAAGGCGAATACTTCCATCGGGTAGATACAGCCAAGTATCGTACAATGCCTCCCACAGTGAAGAAACTATTCACAAACTCTGCCGGTCTGGCTATCTCTTTTACAACGAATAGCCCCGTCATAAAAGCCAAATGGATGGTTCCTGATAATTACCAGTTACCCAATCTGACCAGAGTTGCTCAGAAAGGTCTGGATTTATATATCAAACGGGATGGAAAATGGCAATTTGCCGGAGTAGGGATACCGGGTGGTGTGACTACGGAAAAAGTGCTTGTTGATAATATGGGTACGGAAGAGAAAGAATGTTTGTTATATCTGCCTTTATATGATGAACTGAAAAGTCTGGAAATAGGTGTTTCTTCTGATGCACACATACGTAAAGGAGAAAATCCGTTCAAAGAAAAGATAGTGGTATACGGGTCCAGTATTTTGCAGGGAGCATCTGCCAGTCGTCCCGGGATGGCTTATCCGGCTCGTTTGTCCCGTAGCAGCGGATATAATTTTATCAATTTAGGATTGAGCGGAAACGGCAAGATGGAGAAAGAAGTTGCCGAGATGTTGGCGGATATTGATGCGGATGCTTTCATTCTCGATTGTATTCCTAATCCTTCTCCCAAAGAGATAACCGACCGGACTGTTGATTTTGTAATGACGTTGCGCCAGAAGCATCCGGATACGCCTATTATTGTGATACAGACATTGATACGTGAAACAGGTAATTTCAACCAGAAAGCTCGTGAGAATGTAAAACGACAGAACGAGGCCATCGCTGAACAGGTAGAAGTATTGCGAAAGAAGAATGTCAAGAACCTGTATTTCATAAAAGAAGATCAATTCTTGGGAACAGACCATGAGGGGACTGTAGATGGGACCCATCCGAATGACTTGGGATTCGACCGAATGTTGAAGAAATATAAACTGGCTATCAGTAAGATTCTGAAGATCAAATTCAAGGCTGAATAACAGGAATGAAAGATTATAACAGAGACAGATAGAAAAAAGCCTTATGTTCCAGTATCCATCCCCAATGCTTATCTTTACCTTCTAATAGGGCGTTTTCGTCATCATGTCCACCGCATAGACTATCCCATAGAGTATTCATCCATACCCGGCTACCAGATTGTACAATTTTATCAATAACCTTTAAATTTGAAGTCTGTTCGTCTTTGAAGCAGAGTTCATAGGCTATTGGCGTAAAGTCTTTAATAAAACTTTCGGTCGCTTTTATATCTTCTTCTTTCCATAAATGAATGATAGGCATATAGAGCATACTGGTATTGGTTCCATATTCCTCTTGAACTTTCTCGACAGGATACCTTCCTTTTATAATCACTTGTTTTTCCATTCCACATTTTCGAATGATGGGAAGAATCTCCTTTATATATGTTCCGCCTTTATCTATATTGACCAGAATACGATCTTTACATGTCATTAACGCTTCTTCTAAAGTGGGTATGGATCGGCGGGTCTTTATACCGTTTCCACTTTTCAGCACAAATTGTTTTAGTTCTGTTGTCGTATAGTTTTTAATGGCGCCTTTTCCTGTTGAAGTGCGGTCTAGCGTTGCGTCATGCATACAAATAAAGTTGTTGTCTTTGGTTTGCTGAATGTCAAGTTCAACCATGTCTGCTCCCATAGCGATGGCATTCTCTATACATTGTATGGAGTTCTCCGGAGCATTCCTCCAGTCGCCACGGTGAGCTATAACAAATACATATTGAGAATTCTTGTCGTGAAGATTCCTCAATAGTTTATCAATTCTGGATTCTGCTTCAGCAGATAATGAAACCAGAAGAACTGATAATAGAAATATAATTTTCCTTGTCATACGTGCTTTTCTTAAATAAAATGTTTTGATCTATATTGGGTACCTATGAAAAACTATCCTATAAAGTTATCTTAATCCTTTTTCTTTTAAATAAGAGTTGACAAGATCAGAGTAATCAGTTTGCACAACTTCTATTTTGTTATCTATAAAAGTTTGAAGGTGCGAATATTTACTATTCAGTAGATCGCTATCCCAATCTAAATGATTGGCATAACCTACTAACTTGGCATCTTTAATAGCTCCCATTAGTTCAGTGAGAGATGCATTGTCTATTCCGAATTGTACCATTTGTACTTTACTGTAATATTTGGCGAGGACTTTTACTTCTGCCGCAGTGGATACCCATGGAAAAGGAATGGCTCCAGGGTTAATAGTATTCATTTCTTCAATATATGATGTACTGGAACCAGTATAATAGCAAACCTGGTCGATCATCCCTTTTTCTGCAACCGTTTTAATGATTTTACCTAAAAGACCCTTCTCTTTTACATCGACACAAACATAGATTTTGCCTTTCGCAGCATCCAATACTTCCTCAAGTGTAGGCACTTTGTATTCAGTGATACCTTTAGAACCTTTTAAAAAATATTGATAAAGAGTTTGATAAGTCATATTGGCTACAGCACCAGTTCCGTTTGTTGTAGCATTAATGGTTGTATTGTGCATATTTACGATTACTCCGTCAGAAGTAGCTCTAGGGTCTATTTCAATCATATCGGCACCGACTTCTATTGCATATTGGATAGCGGGAATAGAATTTTCAGGAATTCCGTCACGTATTCCCTTATAGGTGTTGCTACGATGAGCGCAAGTCCACATTTTCAGACTTGTGTTGCTGGAAAGATTCTTTAAGTCGGTTGTTAAACTTTTAGTGTCAGGTTCTTCACCTGGGTCCTCCGGGTCTTCATTATCATCCGGAGGAGTCGGCTGATTTTTGTTTTCATATTCATCATTGGAAGAGCCGCAACTGGTACACATCACTTGCCCGGATACAAGTAAGATGATTGCCAAAAGAAAAAATACTTTCTTCATAGTCTTTTTATTTTATTTATTAGATAATGTAGGATAGGTTATCGAAATAACCTATCCTGTTTGATTTGAATTATTTTACTGTAGCAGTGTGTTGAGCGTCTTTTGCACGCATCGGCCAGCCTGTTGTTGGTAATCCTTTCACATATTTGGATGACAGGGCCACTAATAAACTTTTCGATTCATCTTGAGTGTTAGTAATGGCCACATAGATAGTCCCGTCTGCATCCACTACCGGTGAACTCCAGAATTTGCCTTGTGTTGCAGCCCATTCGGATGCATAAGCACTTTCGCTGTTAGCAATTGCTCCGGCCACATCAAGTACGGCAATAGCGTCAGTACCATTTGCGTCAAGGATATAGAAATTACCACGTTCCGTACCGAACAAGATATGTCCATCCTTATCAATAACAGGAGTACTGCTGACACTTTCTGATATCTCATATTGCCATTTGATAGTTCCACCTGCTGACAATGCAACAATTCCGCCAGGCATATCTCCCTGACTTTTCAATGAGGCATATACAGTGCCATCTGTGCCGATAACGACTCCTCCCTGATCTTGTTTGCCGGTATTCTCAATAGGGGTAGTCCAACGTACACTACCGTCACTGGCAACGGAATAGATGGTAGTAGTCAGATCAGATGTATAAATCATGCCATATACATTTCCTTCATTGTCTATGGCCATTGATGCATGACAGCCGCTGTTCAAACCACTGTCAAATGCTCTCCATGCCCATGGGCTGAAAGTATTGTCATCTTTAGCCATAGTAGCTTTTGCTACACCAAACATTCCGTAGTTGGTACACATGATATACATCATTCCTTGTTTGGAGATAACAGGACCTGCATAAACACCTCCGGCAGGACCGCTGGTACCATCTGCGTTAGTTAAATAGCTAACACGGTTTCCTGTTGTTTTGTCTACCGCAATCATTGAACCGGTGCTTCCCCCATTACCACAGTATACATATTTATCATCAAATGCTGGTGACACACTACGCATTTTGGCATTGGCGGCGTTACCTTTATTCCAGAAACCGGTAGTCGGATCATTGAAAGTAATCCATTTCTTATTTCCATCAGGATTGATAGCAAATAGTTTACCATTGCTTCCGTCACCTGTGCCAATGTAGATTGTACCATCCGTATCTACAGACGGTGTCATGTTTGAGCCTCCTGTTGCCTGCGCTCCCCAAGATGGATCAGTCATGTCGAATGACCATTTTTCAATACCTGAAGTTACATCATAACTATGTAATATGTGGTCATTACTATTGATGTAAACCGTTTTTTCATCAGGAGAAAGAGCGGCGGAATTGGAAACTAACTTGGCTAAATGAGTGGAGGAGGTCCATAGTAATGTAAGGTCTCCTTTTTCTACTACTTTATCGGTAATTTCAATTGTTTTCCGGTAGAGGTTCGATCTTCCACTGCTGTCGGTTATGGTCAAACTAACAACAAATATACCTTTCTCATTGTACACGTGCTTCGGGTTTTCTTCGGTAGAAGTCGTTCCGTCCCCGAAATCCCATACATAAGTAAAGTTGCCACTACCTCCATAAGATGCGTTAGTGAATTGTATTTCACCTTCTATTTGCCCTCTTTCGGGAGCGATTGAGAAAGTTGCGGAAGGAATGTCTTTCCCGGCATTGTCTTCGTTGCTGCATGCGGCAAATAATAAAAGACAAACAATATATATGAACGGACATATCCGTACTTTATTTTTAATAGTTGTCATACACATAATAATCATTTAAGGTTTTGTTATTAATTTCCTGTATATCCCGCATATCCGGGATTTTGTGGGTAGGCTACCGTACCGGCCATGTCAATCTCATCTTGAGGAATCGGATAATACATCAGATAAGTACGACCATCAAGTGTTTCTAGCAATTCTAAGCGATTTGTACGTTTGATGTCCTGCCAGCGCATGCCTTCAGCATAAAATTCACGACGGCGTTCGTCCAAGATCAATGTCTGATATTCTTTGTCCGATAGAGCTTTGATTGCTGCTTCACTTGGAGCGGTAGTATATCTTTTTTTCATATATTCCACTAATGCGGCGGCTCCGTTCGTTTTTCCGAGAGCTTCGGCTTTTATCAGATACATTTCTGAAATACGGGAGATTACTACCGGTGTGCAGGTATAATCTGACGTTTCCGCCAATTGATAAGTTCCATTCGGATATTTGATTACGCGGTTGGCATCTTGGCTGGTGAATGTGGCTTTTAACCGTACGTCTCCTTTGCGTGAAAGAGTATTATCATCAGCAAAAAGACTATTATAACACCAATCAGATGGAGCATAATTCCATGAACCGTCCGTGTCATTAACGTATAATGTGAAGTTTAGAGGACTGGATGCTCTTGAATTATTAACATAGGCAAATATAATTTCCGGACTTGAACTTCCTGCAACCCAATTTTTAGAGAAATCCATAGCGGTGGATGCGAGCGAGAAACTGGAATTAGCTAATACTGCTTCTGCATAGTTTGCAGCATCCGTCATCTTGTTCTGGAAAAGAGCTACACGTGCAGCAAGTGCATTTGCTGCGTCAGAAGATACGTACCATTTGGAATCTGCTTTTGACAGTAAGCGGATAGCTTTACCCAAATCTTCTTCGATGAATGTCCATACTTCAGCTTCCGGAGAGATAGGAACCACCTCTTTTGAACGTTTACGCAGGATGGGGACATTTCCATAATGAGAGGCCAGACGATAATAAATAAATGCACGGAAATAGTAAGAGACACCACCTACTTTTTTCATAAGAGCACTTTCTTTATTTTCGGAAGCTTCATAAGTTTCTACGAGAAAATTGACCTGATGCAATGTTGTAAATGAGTTTCTCCAAAAGGAGAGAATGTTAATTGCCTGATTGGTATACGAGGGAGACATTTCGCATGGGTCTGTAATTTGACCTCCTCCAGGACCTGCTTTGAAATTTTCCCCTTGTATATCATCCAACCACCAGAAAGTGAATGTATAATTTTCCATAGTGGCGTATACTCCATTTAATAGCTTTTCGAGATCATCATCCGTCAAGGCTGATTGAGGAATTGCATGTCGGGGGCTGATGTCGTCCAGCCAGTCAGAACAGCTCGTGCCGAGTACAGTTATGGTCATTAAAACCAGAGTGAATAATAGTTTTATATTTTTCATATCGTTAGTTTTAGAAGTTAATGCTTGCACCTATGATAAAACTCTTTAATGTGGCTTGTTCTCCGAAATCTGCTCCGTAGCTGTTGCCTGTCGGATTACTTTCGTATGAGAATTCCGGATCATATCCGGAATATTTGGTCAGTGTAAAAAAGTTGTCGAGAGAAACAAAGATGCGAGCTCCCGTTACATGTATTTTTGACAACAGAGAATGAGGAAGGCTATATCCCAATGTGATGGTTTTGAATTTGAAATAAGAAGCATCTTCCAGATAGCGGGTAGAAACAAGATTGTTTCCGAAACCGCCGGTGAACGTGCCTGCCAAAGTAGGGCGTGGAACAGTGTTGCTAGTTCCTTCTCCCCTCCAGTAATGGTTGGCGGCATATTTTGATATGTTATAGAATTGTTCCGAATCGACCAGTGTGCCATTTTTGTAACCTTTGATACTGCTGGACGCCAAGCCGAGATGTTCCGTACCTTCTGTTCCCCCGCAGCCTTTCCATGCTGACAGGATTTTACCTCCGGCTGCAAATTGGCAGAAAATGGATAAGTCGAAGTTTTTCCAGTTCATAGTCGAAGTGATACCACCATAAATGTCAGGTGTAACCTTTCCTACATACATGCGGTCATCGTCTGTGATGTCTCCGTCATTGTTGTAGTCAAAGTACTTACAATCACCGGCACGTACTCCTTTTGCGTAGAGTTTGCTTGGTACTTCCTGGTCGGTTTGATAAATACCATCCTGACGCAACATATAGAAAGCACTAACCGGTTTACCTACCATTAAAGCATGCATTACTTTACCGGTATTGGCACCACCACCGTTGATTTTCATATCAAGTACTCCATCCAATGACAATAGTTTGTTTTTTGTATAGGAGAGGTTAGTAGCAAGCTCCCATTTAAAAGGACCATCGAATATTTTACCGCTCACCATCACTTCCAATCCTTTGTTCTCCAGCGAGCCGATATTGGCTGTCCGGGTAGTATATCCTGTTGTAGCAAGTGTACTGATATTATAAAGTAATCCGCTTGTCTTTTGATAGTATCCGTCTACAGATAGCGCCAGTCGTCCGTTGAATAGCTCTGCGTTGATTCCGACATTCACCTGATTAGCTTTCTCCCAGATAAGATCCGCAGCATCTGCTCCGATTTTAAAACCGGATGAACCATTATAGGAATTTCCTCCCGAAGTTACTAATGACATAGCTGCCCAGTTACTGATACCATCCATACTGCCAGTCTTACCCCAACTGGCTCGTAGCTTTAAGTCATTCAGTGGCGTGCCTTTAGGGAAAAAAGGTTCGTTGATAATCCGCCACGCGAAAGAAGCAGAAGGAAATGTTCCATAACGTTTATCTTTTGAGAAACGTGAAGAACCGTCACGACGCATCGTTACATTTAAGATATAGCGATTATCCCAATTCAGGGCGGCACGTCCGAAATAAGATTCGAGTGCATATGCATTATATCCGATACTACCTGCGTAGATGTTAGAACCGGAATTTATCAGACCGAAGCTGGAAGAAGGATAAGCACCGTTTGCGTAATTATCACTATAAGCCCCAAAAGTTTCATAATTATACTCTTCGTATGAGTGACCAAGCATTGCTGAATAAGTTAGTTTATCCCAACTATTTTCATACGAAATTACGTTGTCTATAACATATCGGTAACTTACATTTTTCTGTTCGCTAAGTGCGCCCCATCCTGCATTTTTGGAACGTGCGTCATGTTTCTCTGAAATTGTTTTCTTTTCTTCATCAAGAATACCGTATATGCTGAATGAGGGGGTGTATTTGAGTCCTTTGATAGGAGTAATATCAAAACTAAGGGCAGCTACTCCTTGTTTCTTATGTACAGTCCAGTCTTCTTCATTAATCAGCATAACGGGATTATGACGACATAATTCTGTTGACATCACTGTATAGCCTCCATCTTCCCGATAAGCTCCAATCCATGGTTGTTCTTCACGGGCAGTACGAATCACTTTCAAACTGGTAGATGACTCTTCCACTTTATCGAAACGGCTGTAAGATCCTGTGAGATTCAGATTCAGTTTAAACCATTTGTTCAGCTGATGAGTAAATTTTGCCCGTAGGTTGGTTTGCTGGAATCCGCTGGTACGGATGATACCTTGTTGGTCGTTAAATCCCACAGAGGTGAAAAAGGTAGTTTTCTCATTACCTCCCGAGAGATTGATAGATGCCGTAGTAGAGTGTGCTATATCACGTTGAATGAGTCCGAGCCAGTCTGTTTCGGTAATCCGGTCGGGGATAAAGAATGATTTTGTGTCCTTCTTCTGCACATTCCAATTATCTACGGCTGCTTGCATAGTACGAGTATATTCTGCTACATTTGCCATTGGTATATCGTTGGCAATCCATCCAAGGCTGTGGCGTACACTGGCATTTACGCGTGTTTTACTGTTGGTGTTCCCCGATTTTGTGGTGATGATGACAACACCGTTGTTAGCTCGCGAACCATAGATGGCAGCAGCTGAAGCATCTTTCAATACGTCCATGCGTTCGATGTCGTTGGGGTTTAGCATAGGCATTGATTCACTGGGAACTCCATCGACCACATACAATGGGGTGCTGTTACCTGTGATGGATGCAATACCGCGTACCCGTACACTCGGTTGTTCACCGGGGGTACCGCTGGCAGAGGCTACATTTACACCAGGAGTACGACCTTGCAGCATCTTGGCTACATTGTAGTCACTGCCTTGGTCCAGATCATCCACTTTCAGGCTACTGATAGAAGTAGTTACTAGTTTTTCGGACTGGGAGCCATAGCCGACTACAACTATCTCATTTAATGCAATGCTACTTTCTTTCAAATATATTTTCAGATTGTTTTTATTGCCGGCTTTCACTTGTTGTGAGTCAAATCCAATATAAGATACTGTTAGTGGTTGGTTAGGATCTGCTACAATGGTAAAGTTTCCGTTAATATCTGTAATGACTCCGGTTCCTTTTCCTTGCATGACATTGGCGCCAATAATAGGAATTCCACTTTCATCTAGTACGGTTCCTTTAATCGCTCTCTTTTCATTACTTCTTTGTTCTGTCTCCTGCTTTACCAATACGATGGTGTTGTTGGTAAATGAATAAGATATATTCAAAGGAGTAAATACCTGTGAGAGCGCTTCGCTGATAGGTTTCTTTGTGCAGCTAATTGTCACTTTAGTCTGATCGTTAAGAACATGATTCCGGTATACAAAAGTATATCTCGTTTGCTGTTCTACTTGTTTCATGAAAGTTTTTACCGTGCCATTTTTGATATGAATGGACACATTTCCTTCTTGGGCAAACACTCCCGAAGGGAATAAAATTATAGCAGCGGATAAAATGGTAAAGTTTCTAAAAATAAGGCTGTTCCGCAGTTTCCTTCTCAATAAAAATGTTAACTTTGTGATATTCATAGTTGATAATGTTTTGATGTATAAAATTTTATCGACTTCCATACAACCAAAGGATTGGGCGATTCTTTGGTTGTTCTTTTTTGATTTTAACTACTATGTGTTTTCCATAAGCTCCTTTCTTTTAAATTAGTAAATAGTTATTATATCTTTATGTATCTCGTACTTAAATCCGTATTGTATGCTTAAGGATCTTATGACATTCTGTATACTTTCGTTTCGGAAAGATCCCGATAGTAAATCTTGTGCGATTTGCTTATGATGCAATCTGATTTCCACCCCATACCATCGTTCTATCTGGGCTATTACATCAATTAATGGTGTGGATTCAAAGATGAGGTAATTATCTCTCCATCCGGCTTCAACATGGGCATCCGCTTTGCTTATTCGTAGTGTTCTGTCCATAGCGGAATAGGTTGCCTTTTGTCCAGGTGAAAGCGTATATTCATGGGGAAGTGAACCACCTGATATTCTGATTCGTCCGCTAAGTAAAGACGTTTCTACAATGTCTTTTTTATAGGTCTTTACATTGAATGAAGTTCCTACTACTTCAATTTGCAGATCGTTGATTATTACCTTGAATGGGCAATCGGGATTCTTGGCAACATCGAAAAAGGCTTCTCCTGATAGTTTGACGAGGCGTTGCTTGGAGTTGTTTACATCATATTCCAGGTTTGTAGCCGCATTTAGATGTACAAATGTACCATCAGGGAGAGCCATTTCTGCTTTACTGCCAGCTCTAACTGTTACAGCAACCATTTGACTTTCCGGGTTATTCATCCATGTATAAAGTCCAAAAGAGGATGATAGGATGATAGCGATAATGGCAGCATATTTCATATATTGCAGCCAACGGCGTCTCCAAATGATTTGTTGTAGTTCCTTTCGAATTTGCTTTTTCATCATAGGAGGCATCTTTATCTCTACTGTGTCGTTTTCCATATCTATCATGGTATTCCATAACTCTTCGTCAGGTATGTTGTTGAGTTCATTTCTGAACTTTCCAATATCGGAAGAGGTGATTCCTTTTTCGATGTACTGGCAATATAACTTTTTAAATTGTGGACTCATATTATTGGTGTTTCTATAGGTTATACGTAAATACATAAAGGGAGTACTAGACTTTTTTTATGTTGTAGAGCATAGAAAAAGTTAGGAATAGTAGGTGTTTGTAGAGTTTT
>QWCB01002671.1_pt1 | contig 14582 bp, 13 predicted proteins | sample 1972511 | NCBI WGS metagenome assembly QWCB01 (sample SAMN09866719, study PRJNA288562) | Human gut metagenome isolate term5_stool, whole genome shotgun sequencing... | isolation source: gut | host: Homo sapiens | place: USA: California
AACATACATTGCTTCATATTTTTTCATCTTTCCACCTCCTTTTGGACTTATGGCTCTTTAATAAATAAAGAGCAAGGTTACCTTGTTAGTATATAATAATTTTCCCCATTTGTCAAGAATTTTTTATAAAGATTATTTATATAAATCATCCGCTTGACGTTTAAGCGCATTTCTGACCCTCTCAAGCCTTTCGGGAGCAGCATCCCTCTCATTTACTATATGAATGGCAGTGTTCTCAAGCCTTTCTTTTTTATCAAATTCACTTAAAAGTTCACTGTCAAGATGCTCCCTGCAAATATCTTTGTCAATGGCTGTGAGCATGAAGGCTCTTTTTGTCCTTTCGCTCACCGATTTACCTAGTATCATATCGTCAATGGCAATCTTCATTAAATTCACTCCGCCAAGTGTAGCGTAATAAAAAGTTCTGCCTTGCCTAATATTCATCTCAAGCGTATAAATTTTGCCTGTTTTTGAATCTTTTTTGAAATCAAAATTAAATAGTCCCTTGTAATCAAGGCTAGAAACAATCTTTTCCGCTGTATTAAACATCTCTTCATCAAAGTGATCGACTTGAACCAAGTGATTGCCAACCCACATAGGCCTCATGTCAGAGAGTAAATTTCTTGCTAAAACCATTGATACCTTGCCATCGTGCGCTCTGTAGCCGTTAAGTGAGTACTCAGTTCCTTGGCCGCCATGAATATAATCTTGAACTATGATGGATCCAGTGTAATTACTCTTATAAATCTCTTCAAGTATAGCTAGCGTCTCGTTTTTATTCATCGCGTGGTAGCCTTTTTGTATATTTGTCGCATTTGACTCTAAGAAGTCATTGTATTCATCAGCCTTTAAAAAGGCCTCGCCGTCGATATTGACATCTTGATGATTATTTTTATTCGCTATAAAAGTTTTTGGGTAGGCAACGCCAATATTTTCAAGAATTTTATAAAATTCAGACTTTAGTATAAGTTTTTCGGCTTCTTTTGGATCCGGATATGGTATATGCGCCTTGAAATCGAATTTATCCTCGTTCCTAACAAGTAAATCGACATAGTGCTCAGTTGGTGCGAAGAAGATAAAGTCCTCCTCTTCCCTTTCACTAGCAATTTTATTTAATGTATTTACAAAAACATCATCATTGCTTGAAAAATCCTTAACGATGTGTATATCGGCGATGGCACTTGCAACGAAAGGCACAAGCAGAGCCGCTCCGACAACTATTGGCTTTTCATTATATGCTTCAAAAAAACTTCTTGCAACTGAGTATGAATTGTGATCAGTTCCAAGAATTATAGCGTTATATTTCATAATTTACCTCCAAATCTAATTATATATTTAGTCTACACCATAGACCACGCTTTGTCAACGCTTTGGCATAAAAAAAGAAGACTGAATAATCAATCTTCCTTCATATATTTATCCATGAGTAAAATTTCATCTTCTTCAAGTGTCCTCTTCATATCGATAATTCTTTGATTAGAGGAGCCTCTGAACTTTAGCTTCAAATCTTTTAGGTATTCGACGAAGCGTCCGTCCACCAAAACATCTATATTCTTCAAGACGTCCATAGCGCCGTCCTTTTCTAAAAGCTCTTCAAAAGTGTAGCCGGAGTAAATCCAAATGTCTTTTTCGCTATTTGCTCTAACTTTTGTGATGAATTCCTTAAGACCAGCTAGGTTATCGAAGGGCTCGCCGCCTAAAACCGATAAACCACTGATATTTGCATCACTTAAGCAGTCCATGACCTCTTCGAAGGCTTTTTCGTCAAAAACTTTTCCGAAATGAAAGTTTTGATACTCTTTATTGAAACAGTTCTTGCAATTTAAAGTACAACCCGTCAAGAATATAGTCGTTCTAACGCCTGGACCGTTCGCTATGTCGTACTTCCTAATTTGCGCGTAATTCATTATATGTGAAGTACCCTTTGCTTTATCTCCTTAGTTTTGCCTTCATTCCAGAAGTTTTCGCCAAGGTAGCCGCATGTCCTTCTTGTAACATTCATCTTAGCTTGGTCTTTGTTATGGCATTGTGGGCATTCCCATTCGTTATGATCATTGATAATGATTTCGCCGTCATAACCGCAAACGTGGCAATAGTCTGATTTTGTATTAAATTCTGCATATTGAATATTGTCATAGATATAGTTAACTATAGTTTCAAGCGCTTCTAAGTTATGACCCATGTTAGGGATTTCAGCGTAGCTTATGCAGCCGCCCTTTGAAAGTGTTTGGAACTGAGCCTCAAATTTAAACTTATCAAATACAGATATTTTTTCTCTAACATCAACATGGAAGGAGTTTGTATAATAACCCTTGTCAGTTACATTTTTAATTTCTCCAAATCTTTCAAGGTCCTTCTTAGCAAATCTATAGCAAAGACTTTCAGCAGGAGTGCCGTAAAGCGCATAGCCAAGGCCATCTTCCTTCTTCCAAGAATTTAATTTTTCATTCATAGTTCTCATAACTTTTAGAGCAAAATCAGTTGCATGCTCGTCAGTATGAGGAGTGTGGCGAACTAGATAAGTCGCTTCATATAGGCCTATATATCCTAAAGTTACAGTCGCATAACCACCTTCAAGAAGTGGTCTGATTGGCTCATGCTCTTCAAGTCTTGCGATAGCGCCGTGTCTCCAGTGAATTGGAGATGAATCGCTTGTAACATTCTTTAATATATCGTATCTAAGTAGACAAGCCTTTCTGCAAAGGTCAAGCCTCTTGTCAAGAATTTCAAAAAATTTATCTTCGTCGCCGCCGCTAACTATAGCTATTTGCGGTAAATTTAGAGAAACAACACCCATGTTGAATCTGCCGTCAAATTTGTAATTGCCGTCCTTATCTTTCCATGGCGATAAAAATGCTCTGCAGCCCATAGGCGCAAAAACATTGCCTTCATAATTTTCTCTCATCTTCTTAGCAGAGATATAGTCAGGATACATCCTCTTAGCAGTACATTTGATAGCTGTTTGAGTTAAATAATAGTATTTTGAATCCTTGTGAATATTATTTTCATCAAGCACATAAACAAGCTTTGGAAAAGCTGGCGTTACATAAACACCGCATTCATTCTTGATGCCTTGAATTCTTTGCTTTAAGATCTCTTCAATAATCATCGCAAGCTCATCAGCATATTCGAAATCATCTTCCATGTGCATGAAAAGAGTAACGAACGGTGCTTGACCGTTTGATGTCATAAGAGTATTTATTTGATATTGTATAGTTTGTATGCCGCTTTCAAGATCTCTTTGAGTAAGTTTTCTTGCTAGTTCATCTTGCTTTGCCTCATCATCAAACATTTCCTTAGCAAGCTTCAAATTCTTCTCATAGCTGCGTCTTAAGTACTTCGCAAGGCATTTTATGTCAATGGATTGGCCACCATATTGGTTTGATGCGATTTGCGCAATGATTTGTGTCATGACATTGCAGGCAACTTGGAAAGATCTTGGACTTTCGATAAGTTTACCATTAACCACAGTGCCATTATCAAGCATGTCCTTCATATTAACAAGACAGCAGTTAAACATAGGCTGAATGATGTAGTCCATATCATGCAAATGGATTGAGCCTTCATCGTGTGCTTGAAGAAGGTCATCTTCAATCATTAACCTTCTAGCAATGTCCTTAGATACTTCACCAGCAATCAAATCCCTTTGAGTAGATGCGATGTGAGCATTTTTATTAGAATTTTCCTTCATTAAGTCACTGTTTTTTCTATCAAGAAGACCGATAATGCTCTCGTCAGTAGTGTTAATCTTTCTTTTAAAAGCTTGAACAGCCTTGTAATTTTCATAACTTCTAGCAGTAGCCGGATTTTTGTTCTCGATAAGCTTGTAGTAAACCTTGTCTTCGATATCATAAATCGAAAGAGGTCTCTCAGCCACAACAGCTTCCCTTTTAATTTCATCAGCTATCTTTTCAGCAAGACCTTCTTCATATACCCCAGTTGAAGAATTCATCGCTTTTTTAATAGCTGCAACAATCTTAGATTCGTCAAATGGCACTTTTTCGCCGCTTCTCTTGAATATATACATCTTATACCTCCACAATATTTTGATTGCTTCTCCTCTTCGCAAATATTATTATACTACATATAGTGGCGATTATCAATAGTAAATTTGGATTAAATTATTAAGATTTCTTCATATTTTTTCTTGTAGTGAAGTATTTTTTATTATCAATAATTTTTTTAAATATGGAACTAGGTTTTCAAAAAGATATTTTGAAGTTTTTCTTCGCTACTGAGGGTGCCTGTACTTAACAATTAGCTTATCATTATGCCAATAATAAAATAAATCATCGTTTGCTTTTTTAAAGTCACTTGATTTTTTATCAAGAATTTCTTCTATAAATATATCGCCAGTACCACAGCAAATAATTATCTCTGGGTCTATGACCTTAAGCTCGTCAAGGATATACGCTTTATCATCTTTGGCAAATTTACTAATGATTCTGTAGTTAGAACTTGCTGAGCCTGGTGTCTTTTTTAGATTTATAGCGGCTATAGGCGCTAAATATTTTATCCTATCGTCCTTGCTTATGCTCTTAACATCATCAAATTCTTTATTAAAAACGAGACCCGCCGTCCAGCGAGAAATATTGTTCCAAGTCGCTCCACAGCAGCCTTCGCGAACAAATTTTGCAAGATCAAAGCCAGTTTTAGAATTAGTTTCTTTTAAAATATAGCAAATTTTATAATTTGACATAATATAATCAATGCCACTAACTATGCCATCTTCACAGAATTCATCATATTTTTCTCTTTGTCTATCAAAAACTTTGTTTTGCTCTTTAATTTTATTTTCTGCATCAATCTTATAGAATTTGTATTTAGTAATCATATCAGATATGGCAATGTAGCTTTCGCTAAGATATCTTATGGCGTCAATAAATTTTTTCATATCATCATCTTCAATATTTATATCTAATTCATTATGAAGACTAAGTTTGTAAGTAATATCGTAGGCTGCTTTACTCTCATATCCATGGTTTATAAAATAATTATATAAATCTTCTCTTGATGTAGGAAATTTTTTCAAGTCAAGGCCATCAGAGAATAATTTATTGTAGTCGATATTAGAATTAAATCTAAGAACAAAATATAGAGCATCTTTAAAAGTACTAGGTTTACTTATAATTTTATTTAAGCCAATAACTGAACACATTTTCCAGCCAAATTCATTAATTGTATCAAAGTACTTCTTCTTATGAAAAGGTCCTTTAAGAAAATTCATAAAATCTTCTAGGTCTATAGCTTTGAATAAATTTTTATCACTCGCTAGCTCATAGTCTTTTCTAAAAAACAACTCAAAATGTCCAAACAAATAATATTTACTTGGCTTTTTTATATTAGGACCAGACTTTTTATAATCAATATAATTAGAATTTTTTTCAATAATATCAAAATTCTTCCTTAAATAATTTAAAATAGGCTCTTTATTTTTTGTATAAATATACATAGGTGACTTTATGGGCCTAGATAAAATATAATCTTCATCTACATAGTAGCCATCCCTTATGTATCCTTCTCTTTTTTCAAGATCAGGAACATATAAAACATTTTCATCAAATATCACCTCTTTACTTTTCTCATCATAATAATGAGCAGGAAGAGGATTGAAAATCATCAAATCAAGCAAATAAAAGGACAAGAAAGGTGCATACGTGATTAGAATATTATCAATCTTAATAATATTTTTTAGCTCAATAATTTTTTCTAATTCGTTCAAAAATCCGCTCTCTTCAAAATATTTTATCTCTTTTTCTAGTCTTTTATAAACATAGTCACAGTTTGGGTACTTCTCATTAGCCGCATCATAAATCATTTTCTTGATATCCATAGTAAACCTCCTTTGTTCTTATATACATATTATACAAAAGATATCGTACAAATATATGTACAGCAAAAAGACTCCTAGATAAACTAGAAGTCCTTATACAAATTTGCTTTTATACTTTTAATAATATTCTCCCTCAATGCTTTCGGCTCAAGAACTTCCACATAAGGCAAAAACTGCAGTGCCCAATACTCAATTCCATTACTTGGCGCTCTAAAATATGCGATAAAATATTTTTCACTTTCATCTCTAATATTGATATCAAGGCCAAACTCATCAATGACATATCCAAGTATACCCTTGTCGCAGCGCATGACAATCCTTTCAGCCTCGCCAATAAAGGCATAAGTCGCTTTTCTGATGCGCCTGTCAAGCTCATAGTCTTTTATTTTAAGTTTCGTATCAGCCAAAATTTCTATGCCATCAATGAAATCCATCCTAAATAAAATGACATCCTCGTGTCCTTCGGCGCTCGCCGCTAAATAATACTTTTGATTCATCGCAAGCATCTCGTGTGGGCTCACTATATAAGGCTTCTCACGCCTTGGATGCAGCTTCTTGTCAAGACCATATTCAAGATAATTAAATTTAATTTTTTTAGCTTTGTCAATAGCCTCGTTAATTAATTCAACATTTAGAAAAACCTCTTTGTTCGTAGACTTCATATCAGATGAGCGCTCAATTTTGTTAATATAACGGCTCATACTTCTTTTATAAATGGACTGCGTTTCAAGAAGTTTCTTGATTATATCTTTGCTTTGTGTTTCATTAATGTATGAGAGAGAAAAAATAGCGTCAATCAATAGTCTTGCCTCACTCTCTTCAAGCTCTCTAGTCTCTAAATAATAGCCGCTCCTGTTGTCAAGATAAGTCGATATATATATACCAAAATCCTGAAGATCATTTATTGCGCTAGATATAGTTCTTCTGTCAAGGCTTTGTCCGTAAATTTTTTCAATTTTCTTCGCAATATCCGAGTTTGACAAGATGTGCTCCTCGTCAGAGTAATCATATAAAATTTTTAATACATAAAGTGCATTTAATCTTGAGTTTGCCATCACGCGCCTCCTTATGCTTATATTATATCACAAACGCTGTACAAATATTTGCATAATTAAAACTTTTCTCGTTTATATACGTACAATTGATACTTAGCCATCTCCCTAGTCACATCGCATTTCTCAGAAACTTCCCTTGGCTTTAAGCCATCGACCAAGTGTTTTGGAACTAAAAGTTCTCCGGCAAAAGCATTTGCTTGCCACTCAGAATCTTCGTATTGCTTTATTATTGCTGTGCTATTTGCATGTCTTGAAAATTTTATTGGCTCTTCACCGTGACCCATAATAAAGTGACCAAGCTCATGAGCGCAAGTTGAGCGTGCAAATCCATCACCGTCTGAAGCATCTAGATATATGTCCTCTCTTATTCTTAATATTTTTTCACTCGGAATATATTCACCAAAGGCTTGTGGCATCTTGCTTATGGGTACGAGCTCAAGATTAAAACAGCCCTCTCGCGCTAGATCCTCTAAAATTAAAACTATGGGTAAATAAATTTCGTCTTGTAAATTAAATGCTTTTCTTAAATTGTTCGCGAGCCATCTTATCCTTTTTCTTGATAAGGGTCTTGTTAAACACATAAAATCACCCAGATAAATTATATAAAAGACTAAGTACAATTTTTTGTATAGACATAAAAAAAGAAGGCATAAGCCTTCTTTAATAAAATTATTTAAATCTATAATCTCCAAACCACGGATACACCTTCTCCTCAATTTCCTTCTTAGGTATGCTAAGTGCACTTAGTGCGCCAATGTTGGCATTCTTACCTACTAGTGAAGCTGTCTCCAGCTTATCTGAGTGAACTCTACCTATACCAACTTGCAAGATGGATGTAGCGATTGTGCCTCCCGGGATATTTGTCTTAACGTTTTTATTGATTGTGTTCCAAATTGAACCTATCTTTAATATATTTTCAGGTCTTAGGACTTTTTTAGCAAGTGCCTTTATAAAATCTTGTTGTGTCCTTTGTCTACCATAGTCTGCTACACCGTAGCTGGAGTCTTTATAACCTTTTCTAAATCTTAATAGACCTATAACGTTATCCTTAGTGATAGTTTGCTTGCCTTTTTTAAAGTTGATGTGTAATTCGTTACCCTTTGTTGTGTCGTGGTATTTCATGTCAACTGGCACGTCAAATTCAACTCCACCAACGATACCAACTAGCTCCTCTACTGCTTTGTAGTCAACTCTTACGTAGTAGCGAACATCAAGCTTTAACCAGTCTCTAACTGCTTTAAGTGTTAGCGCTGGTCCGCCATATGAGTGAGCGTGTGTTAATTTATCATCTTTACCTCTAATTTTTACTATACTATCACGAGGAAGGCTTAGCATCTTGATTGAGCCGTCATCGAAGTTTACTTTGCAAAGCATCATTGTGTCTGATCTTTGTCCTCTCATCTCTTTTTGACCGGCATCTCTTTTGTCTATACCCATAAGTAAGAAGCAAAGCTCGTTGCCGTGCTCTTCTTTAAGTACTTTCTGATCGTCTGGGAATATTGGGTTTAGCTCCTCTTCTGTTTCTTTGTTCTCTTCAGGTGTTTCGTCCTCTACTTCATTTTCTTCTATATTGTTATTTTTTAATTCTCCGTTATCTATCTTGGTTTGCGCCTTGTAAAATACAAAACCAAATGCCAAGAAGGCAACTATGAAAGATATTACAAATTTCTTTTTCATAATCAAACTCCTTTTACTTCTCATATTATAATACATGGGAAGAGATTTTTCAATAGGCTTTGCAAATTTGTTAAAATTTTGTTAATTCTTTAATTTTTCCATAAAAATAGAGCCGCATAAACGGCTCATGATGATATAAATTTATTTTGCTATAAATTTTTTAAATTTATCTGCGAAATTTTTGATTCTTTCTTTATTTTCTTGAATAAATTTTCCTTCTACATCGGCGAATGGTACGGCTATGAAATTACTTGCATCGATATTTGCTCTTAGTTGGTGAAGTATTGCTATGAGTTCTTTTTGTGCAAGTCTTGTTCCGTCAAGTCCCATAGTGACTCCAACTATGGCAAAATTTTTGCCGCCGATAAGGTATTTTCCTTCTTCGTTTGGTCTCGATAACCAGTCAATCATGTTCTTGACTGTACCTGGAACCGAGTAGTTGTACTCAGGTGAAGCGATGATAACGCCTTCTGCTTCTCTGATATTTTCTCTAATTTCCTTGATCCAAGATTCTTCTGGTTTTTCAAGGTCCCCGTTAAACATTTTAAAATCGTTTGGATAATATTCTACGATATCGTAATCATCAAATTCTTTTTCTATTTCCTTTGCTAATAGTTTATTCAGTGAGCCCTCTCTTTGTGAGCCTATTAAAAATACTAATTTCATCTCATCACTCCTTCTTAAACTATATACCCAAATCTATTAATTATAATGCTTAAGTCCCAAAATCAAGTCTCTGAATACGCTCGCAAGGTAGAGTGAACCGGCTACAACTATGACAGCACCCTCTGTATATAGCTCAAGTGCCTTCTTGTAGGCCTCTTTGTTATCTTTAATAAAGTAGATGCCTTTCTTTTCGCCGATTGCCTCCTCAAGTTTTTCGAACTCAAAATCTCTGCCCTTGAAAACAAGGCTAGTCACGATAAAATCAGCATCAAGTCCCTCAAAAGTCTCAAAAACCTTTCTATAGTCCTTATCCTTTAAAAAGGATGTGATCATGATGACTTTTTTATCAAGTCTAAGCAAATATTTCTTTAATTCGGCAGCACTCGCCTCGTTATGTGCGCCATCGATGATGATGTATGGATCTTTCTTAACAGTCTCTATGCGGCATGGCCACTTAACTTCGCTAAGTCCTTTTTTAATAGCGTCAGTGCTTATATCGAGTCTAAATCTAGCTGCAAGGCCTTTTGCGACCCACACAGCCATGGCAGCGTTTTTCGCTTGAAACTCACCAGCTAGGCTTACGCTATAATCCTCGCCATCGTAGGAAAATTCAGTTGCCTCATTAGTTTTGCCTATGCGCATGGTTTTATCATCCAAAACTTTTACCTTAGCATCAACTTTTTCTGCTTCATCCTTAATGACATCAATAACACTCTCCCCTTGAGGGTAGACATAAACCGTGTCAAACGGCATAATGATGCCCGCTTTATTAAAAGCAATTTCTTCTAAGGTATTGCCAAGTACATTTTGATGGTCATAATCAATTTTCATAATGACATCAGCTGATTTTTGTAAAAAACAATTAGTCGAGTCATAAAGACCACCAACACCCACCTCGAAGATGGCGAAATCTACGCCTTCATCGGCAAAGTACATAAGGGCAATGAGTGTAACTATTTCAAAATAAATGCAATTTATCTCAAGCTCATTTATTTTATCAACTATGGTTTTTAAATAATGATAAAATTTTTCTGGCGGAATAAATTCACCATTGATACGGATTCTGTCGTTCATCCCTTCAATTGAAGGCCCAACGAAAAGGCCTGTCTTAAGATTTGCCTCTCTTAAAATATTGTCAAGTATTATACAAAATGAACCCTTGCCAACAGTTCCTGCGACGTGAATCACATTTAACTTACTTAGGTCAACGCCAAAAATTTCTATGAGTCTCTTCATGTTCTCATTGCTAGTCATATCGCGCTTGTGCTTAGTCGCTCCATAAAGACTCTCAAGTATCTCGCTTGATTTTTCAAAATAATTTATCATTTCAATATATAACCTATGGACCAAACAGTTTTTATATACTTATGATCCGGGTCAATCTCCTTTAGCTTATTTCTGAGGTTTGATATGTGTACGTTGATGGTGTTGTCCGAGTAGATTTCGTCTTCCCAAACTGATCTATAAAGATTTTCCTTGGTGAAAACTTTTTTTGGATTTTCAATTAAAAGTCTTAATAGCTTATATTCCATCCTTGTTAAATTAAGTGGCACTTCTTTAAAACTGATAACATTATTATCATTATCAAGATAAAAGTCCTCGAAGCGCACAGCCTTCTCACCAAGCCTGTTGTAAGCGTTGGAACGTCTTAGCTGCGCTCTAACACGGCTAATAAGCTCGTCAGTATCAAATGGCTTCGTAATAAAATCATCGCAGCCAAGGTCAAGGCAGCCAAGCCTAGTCGCTTTATCAATCTTAGCCGATAAAACTATGATTGGCATCTTCATGTTCATGGATCTCGCGTAATTAATCACGTCCTCACCCATTAATTTAGGCATCATAAGGTCAAGAAGCATTAAATCCACCTCGTTATTCTTTAGGTAGTCAACCGCTTCAGCACCGTCAAATACTTGCTTTGTCTCAAAACCGCGCTCACTTAAGAGCTCTTTAATTAAATTGTTTATGTCTTTATCGTCTTCAACTATTAATATCATAAGAACACCTCATCTTAATTATATAATGAAATCGGGATAATAGCAAGAAAAAAAAGTAAATAACTTGCACACAAAACATCTTGACAATTGCAAAAATTTGTTATAGAATAAATTTGGAGAAGCGACATTAATATTAGTTTGTTAAGAGTAGCTACTACTCTTTATTTTGCATGCTAATTATAGGGGATTAATTTTAATTAATCCTTTTTTATCGCTTAATACATACAAAGCGTATGTAAATATTTTGTAGGAGGCTTTATTATGAAGAAAAGATTTTTATCTCTTCTATTTGTCATTCTAATGTTATTCAATGTTTGCTATGCAAAACCAGTATCATTAAACGCAAAAGATTTAGTAAACGAAAATTCAAGAACATATATTGAGTTTTCATCATTAAAAGACTACGGTCTTAAAACAGAAATGAAAGACAGTGCTTATACTGTCAGCGATGGCAAGGCAAGTTTAGTATTTAAAAATAATACAAACGAATTTACTGTAAATGGCACTAAGTTTGCTATGGACACTAAAACAAAAGCTAAAGGAAATGAACTTTTAATTCCTTTAAGAACTTTATTTGAAACACTAAACTATACAATTACTTGGGATCAAAAGACAAAATCTCTAAATATTGAAAAGAACAAAGAAAATACTCTTCCAGTAAAAGAAGATACTTATACTGTAACAAAAACTCATAAAAAAGTAGCATCCCTTGCACCAAGCGTTACAGAGATAATGTTTGACCTAGGCGCTGGATCAATGTTAGTGACAAGAACAGACTACTGCAATTACCCTGCAGCAGCTGCAAAAATTACTTCAGTTGGTAAAATGAATGAACCATCAATAGAAAAAATTATAGCTCAAAAACCAACAGTTGTCATTGCTGAAACACATTTCAAAGAAGATGTTTTAAATCAACTAAAAAAGGCTGGCATGGAAGTTATGGCTATGAAAACACCAAACTCAATGGAAGAAACATATTCATCAATCAGAACTATAGCAACTATAGTTGACAAAAACTATGAAGGAAGAGCTCTTATCTCAACTATGAAGGGTAAAATTGCTCAAGTTTCTCTTAAGACAAATAAGCTTAATAAGCCAAGCGCATACATCGTTGTAGGCACTGGTGAAGGCGGAGAATATACTCACGGCAAAGACTCATTTATGAACGAAATTTTAAATATTTGCGGCTATGTTAATGCTGGTCAAGACGCTGATGGCTGGAAATATACTTTAGAAAAGCTTATAAAGAAGAATCCAACTTATTTATTAACTCCAGCTTGGACAATTGAAACTATAAAAACAGGAGCTGCCTACAAAGGTTTAAGCGCTGTTAAAGATGGAAAAGTTGTTGAAATAAATAATGATATCTTCTCAAGAGCATCAAACAGAGTCGTTACAGAAGGTTTAAAAGAGCTTCTAAAGATTGCTCACCCAGAAGTAATTAAACAATTAGACTTTTAATGAAAAAAAATCTATTTTTATCTGTATCTTGCGTTGTGTTATTCGCACTGATGGTCTTTGCAGTAACTTTGGGCTCGGTATATATAGAGGCTAAAGTTATTCTTAAGTCGATACTAGAATGGATAAAATATGGGATGGATGGGGTCACATGCGATGACTCCATCCGTTTTATTATCTTCGAAGTAAGACTTCCAAGAATTATACTTGCTGTGCTTACTGGAAGCCTTTTATCCATGGCAGGAGCAGTCTATCAAGCAATATTTCAAAATCCCATGGCAGACCCATACGTCATCGGTATATCATCAGGTGCAGCCTTTGGTGCGACCATCGCCATCATATTTTTGCCGCCAATGATACTTCTTGGTAACTCCATAGTAAGCTTAGCGGCTTTTGTATGCGCCGTCTTTACAAGTATACTTGTGTATTTTATTTCAAAAACAAAAAGAGGCGTTGATACATTCTCACTCTTGCTAACAGGAGTTGTCTTCAGTACAGTGCTATCTAGCTTTATCTCCTTAATCATGCTTGCCCATCAAGACGAAGCGATGAAAATTATGACTTGGACCATGGGAAGCTTCAATGCAAAGAGCTGGAACCATGTATTAACAATACTCATACCGACAGTCATTGGCATATTCTTCACCATATACCATGGCAAAGACTTAAACATCCTTGTTATGGGCGATGAAGAAGCCACTGCGATGGGGCTAAACACAAAGAGATTAAAAAGAAACATGCTGCTTATTTGTGCGCTTCTAACATCCATTGCCGTATCAGTCAGCGGTATCATAGGCTTTGTTGGGCTTATCGTGCCGCACTTCATAAGACTAATTTTTGGAAGCGAGCACAAATTTTTACTTAAAGCTTCGTTTGTGTTTGGAGCGATATTTATGCTTCTTTCAGACACAATCGCTCGCTCACTTATAGATGGCTTTGAAGTTCCTGTAGGCATCATCACCTCACTCATAGGTGGACCACTATTTTTAATATTACTAGTAAGATATAGGAGAAGTTTAAGATGATGATATTAGAAGTAAAAAATTTATCCTTCTCCTATGGGGACAAAAAAGTTTTAGAAGATATAAGCTTTAGCATTGATTTTGGTGAAAAAGTCATCATCATAGGTCCCAATGGCTGCGGCAAGACAACTTTACTTAGAATAATTTCTGGCTATCTCAAAGCAGATAGAGGCGAAATTATTCTTGACGGAAAAAATTTGCACGCATATGATAATAAAAGTAGAGCCAAAATACTTTCTATGATGTACCAAGAAAACAGATCCGCTTTTGATTTTAAAGTTAAAGAAGTTGTTGAGATGGGTCGCTATCCATATCTAAGATGGGATGCGAAATTATCTAAACAGGATAAAGATGCCGTTGAAGAAGCCATAGCACTCATGAACTTAGAAAAATTAAGAGAACAGTCTATATTAAAAATATCTGGAGGCGAAAAAGCTCGTGTCATGGCGGCAAAAGCATTCGCGCAAGAGCCGCGTCTTATGCTCATGGATGAACCAGTAAGTGCAATGGATATAAAGCAAGAGTTTCATCTTATGAACATAGTGAAAAAAAGTAAGACAAGTTACGCTATAGTTCTACACGATCTAAACTTAGCAGGAGCCTTCGCAGATAAAATCGTGCTTATGAAAAAAGGACGTATAATCTCTATCGGCACAGCGAAAGAAGTATTGACAGAAGAAAACATAAAAAAAGTCTACGAAATTGATTCAGAAATCATTATCAAAAACGATAGACCTTATGTGATACCACTTAATGGCGATTATTAATATATATATATAAAGGCTGTATAATATCTATTGGGGAGTAAATCCTCAATAGATATTTTTTTGAAAAAATTACAAAAAAGTTGCACCTGCACACATTTTATCCTATACTT
>QWCB01006358.1_pt1 | contig 14581 bp, 10 predicted proteins | sample 1972511 | NCBI WGS metagenome assembly QWCB01 (sample SAMN09866719, study PRJNA288562) | Human gut metagenome isolate term5_stool, whole genome shotgun sequencing... | isolation source: gut | host: Homo sapiens | place: USA: California
ACCTGACCCCATGCCGAACTCAGAAGTGAAACGCCGTAGCGCCGATGGTAGTGTGGGGTCTCCCCATGCGAGAGTAGGGAACTGCCAGGCATCAAATTAGAAAAACCCCGGTCAATAAGGCCGGGGTTTTTTGCATATCAATTATTTGCATGATGAAGGGAATCTCATGTCAGTTCTGTATATCCAAATTCGTCGTAATCAAATTACTGTTCGCGATCTTGAAAGCAAACGTGAAGTGTCAGGAGATGCTGCCTTCAGTAACCAGCGCCTGTTAATCGCCAATTTCTTTGTTGCAGAAAAAGTTCTGCAAGATCTTGTTCTGCAACTCCACCCACGTTCAACCTGGCATTCTTTTTTGCCAGCAAAACGTATGGATATTGTTGTGAGCGCGCTGGAAATGAATGAGGGCGGTTTGTCACAGGTTGAGGAACGCATTCTTCATGAAGTGGTCGCAGGGGCAACGTTAATGAAATATCGCCAGTTCCACATCCATGCGCAATCAGTGGTACTCAGTGATAGTGCGGTCATGGCAATGCTTAAGCAGAAATAATCATGTCACCATTGGTGGGTACGAAACCTAAAGTTCAGCCCACCGGGATGAGAAAAAAACCGCCTACGCCCCCACATACGCCAGATTCAATAACGGATACGGTTTCCCCAAATCGTCCACCTCAGAGCGTCCCGTAACCTTAAAGCCCATCTTCTTATAGAACCCAACCGCCTGCTCATTTTGCTCATTAACATTGGTTGTCAGTTCCGGGGCCATTGATAGCGCATGCTTCACCAGCATCCGGCCCACGCCGCAGCCGCGCACATCAGGATCGATAAACAGCGCATCCATATGCTGCCCACTTAACAACATAAACCCAACCGGCTGATCCCGCTCATTAACCGCGACCCACAACGGTGCTTCCGGCAGAAAGGAATGCACCAGCTCTTCCAGCTCGGCCCGATACTCTGCTGATAAAAAATCGTGAGTGGCATCGACAGAACGACACCAAATCGCAACGAGTTCCTCCCCCTCCTCATGCCGTGAGCGTCGAATACTAATAACCATTTTCTCTCCTTTTCGTCATTCTTATATTCTAACGTAGCCTTTTCCTTGAAACTTTCTCACCTTCAACATGCAGGCTCGACATTGGTAAATTTTCTGGTTATCTTCAGCTATCTGGATGTCTAAACGTATAAGCGTATGTAGTGAGGTAATCAGGTTATGCCGATTCGTGTGCCGGACGAGCTACCCGCCGTCAATTTCTTGCGTGAAGAAAACGTCTTTGTGATGACAACTTCTCGCGCGTCTGGTCAGGAAATTCGTCCGCTAAAGGTGCTTATCCTTAACCTGATGCCGAAGAAGATCGAAACTGAAAATCAGTTTCTGCGCCTGCTTTCAAACTCACCTTTGCAGGTCGATATTCAGCTTTTGCGCATCGATTCCCGTGAATCGCGCAACACGCCCGCAGAGCATCTGAATAACTTCTACTGTAACTTTGAAGATATTCAGGAACAAAACTTTGACGGTCTGATAGTTACCGGCGCGCCGCTGGGCCTGGTGGAGTTTAATGATGTCGCTTACTGGCCGCAGATCAAACAGGTGCTGGAGTGGTCGAAAGATCACGTCACCTCGACGCTGTTTGTCTGCTGGGCTGTACAGGCCGCGCTCAATATTCTCTATGGTATTCCTAAGCAAACCCGCACCGACAAACTCTCTGGCGTTTACGAGCATCATATTCTCCATCCTCATGCGCTTCTGACGCGTGGCTTTGATGATTCATTCCTGGCACCGCATTCGCGCTATGCTGACTTTCCGGCAGCGTTGATTCGTGATTATACCGATCTGGAAATTCTGGCAGAGACGGAAGAAGGGGATGCATATCTGTTTGCCAGCAAAGATAAGCGCATTGCCTTTGTGACGGGCCATCCCGAATATGATGCGCAAACGCTGGCGCAGGAATATTTCCGCGATGTGGAAGCCGGGCTAGACCCGGATGTACCGTATAACTATTTCCCGCACAATGATCCGCAAAATACACCGCGAGCGAGCTGGCGTAGTCACGGTAATTTGCTGTTTACCAACTGGCTCAACTATTACGTCTACCAGATCACGCCATATGATCTACGGCACATGAATCCAACGCTGGATTAATCTTCTGTGATAGTCGATCGTTAAGCGATTCAGCACCTTACCTCAGGCACCTTCGGGTGCCTTTTTTATTTCCGAAACACACCTCAGCAAGTGAATAAATTTTATTTATATTGTTATCAGTAAGTTAACATGTATTTTTAATTAAAATGGAAATTGTTTTTGATTTTGCATTTTAAATGAGTAGTCTTAGTTGTGCTGAACGAAAAGCGCACAACGATCCTTCGTTCACAGTGGGGAAGTTTTCGGATCCATGACGAGGAGCTGCACGATGACTGAACAGGCAACAACAATCGATGAACTGGCTTTTACAAGGCCGTATGGCGAGCAGGAGAAGCAAATTCTTACTGCCGAAGCGGTAGAATTTCTGACTGAGCTGGTGACGCATTTTACGCCACAACGCAATAAACTTCTGGCAGCGCGCATTCAGCAGCAGCAGGATATCGATAACGGAACGTTGCCTGATTTCATTTCGGAAACAGCTTCCATTCGTGATGCTGACTGGAAAATTCGCGGGATTCCTGCGGACTTAGAAGATCGTCGCGTAGAGATTACCGGACCTGTAGAGCGCAAGATGGTGATCAACGCGCTCAACGCCAATGTGAAAGTCTTTATGGCCGATTTCGAAGATTCACTGGCACCAGACTGGAACAAAGTGATCGATGGGCAAATTAACCTGCGCGATGCGGTTAACGGCACCATCAGCTATAGCAATGAAGCAGGCAAAATTTATCAGCTCAAGCCCAATCCAGCGGTTTTGATTTGTCGGGTACGCGGTCTGCACTTGCCGGAAAAACATGTCACCTGGCGTGGTGAGACAATCCCCGGTAGCCTGTTTGATTTTGCGCTCTATTTCTTCCACAACTATCAGGCACTGTTGGCAAAGGGCAGCGGTCCCTATTTCTATCTGCCGAAAACCCAGTCCTGGCAGGAAGCGGCCTGGTGGAGCGAAGTCTTCAGCTATGCAGAAGATCGCTTTAATCTGCCGCGCGGCACCATCAAGGCGACGTTGCTGATTGAAACGCTGCCCGCCGTGTTCCAGATGGATGAAATCCTTCACGCGCTGCGTGACCATATTGTTGGTCTGAACTGCGGTCGTTGGGATTACATCTTCAGTTATATCAAAACATTGAAAAACTATCCCGATCGCGTCCTGCCAGACAGACAGGCAGTGACGATGGATAAACCCTTCCTGAATGCTTACTCACGCCTGTTGATTAAAACCTGCCATAAACGCGGTGCTTTTGCGATGGGCGGCATGGCGGCGTTTATTCCGAGCAAAGATGAAGAGCGCAATAACCAGGTGCTCGACAAAGTAAAAGCGGATAAATCGCTGGAAGCCAATAACGGTCACGATGGCACATGGATCGCTCACCCGGGCCTTGCTGATACGGCAATGGCGGTATTCAACGATATTCTCGGCTCCCGCAAAAACCAGCTTGAGGTGATGCGCGAACAAGACGCGCCGATTACTGCCGATCAGCTGCTGGCACCTTGTGCTGGTGAACGCACCGAAGAAGGTATGCGCGCCAACATTCGCGTGGCTGTGCAGTACATCGAAGCGTGGATCTCTGGCAATGGCTGTGTGCCGATTTATGGCCTGATGGAAGATGCGGCGACGGCTGAAATTTCCCGTACCTCAATCTGGCAGTGGATCCATCATCAAAAAACGTTGAGCAATGGCAAACCGGTGACTAAAGCCTTGTTCCGCCAGATGCTGGGCGAAGAGATGAAAGTCATTGCCAGCGAACTGGGCGAAGAACGTTTCTCCCATGGGCGTTTTGACGATGCCGCACGCTTGATGGAACAGATCACCACTTCCGATGAGTTAATTGATTTCCTGACCCTGCCAGGCTACCGCCTGTTAGCGTAAACCACCACATAACTATGGAGCATCTGCACATGAAAACCCGTACACAACAAATTGAAGAATTACAGAAAGAGTGGACTCAACCGCGTTGGGAAGGCATTACTCGCCCGTACAGCGCGGAAGATGTGGTGAAATTACGCGGTTCAGTCAATCCGGAATGCACCCTGGCGCAACTGGGCGCGGCGAAAATGTGGCGTCTGCTGCACGGCGAGTCGAAAAAAGGCTACATCAACAGCCTCGGTGCACTGACTGGTGGTCAGGCGCTGCAACAGGCGAAAGCGGGTATTGAAGCAGTCTATCTGTCGGGATGGCAGGTAGCGGCGGACGCTAACCTGGCGGCCAGCATGTATCCGGATCAGTCGCTCTATCCGGCAAACTCGGTGCCAGCGGTGGTGGAGCGGATCAACAATACTTTCCGCCGTGCGGATCAGATCCAATGGTCCGCGGGCATTGAGCCGGGCGATCCGCGCTATGTCGATTACTTCCTGCCGATCGTCGCCGATGCGGAGGCCGGTTTTGGCGGTGTACTGAATGCCTTTGAACTGATGAAAGCGATGATTGAAGCCGGTGCAGCGGCAGTTCACTTCGAAGATCAGCTGGCATCAGTGAAGAAATGTGGTCACATGGGCGGCAAAGTTTTGGTGCCAACTCAGGAAGCTATTCAGAAACTGGTCGCGGCGCGTCTGGCAGCTGATGTGACGGGCGTTCCAACCCTGCTGGTTGCTCGTACCGATGCCGATGCGGCGGATCTGATTACCTCCGATTGCGACCCATATGACAGCGAATTTATTACTGGCGAGCGTACCAGTGAAGGCTTCTTCCGTACTCATGCGGGTATTGAGCAAGCGATCAGCCGTGGCCTGGCGTATGCGCCATATGCTGACCTGGTATGGTGTGAAACCTCCACGCCGGATCTGGAATTGGCGCGTCGCTTTGCACAAGCCATCCACGCGAAATATCCGGGCAAACTGCTGGCTTATAACTGCTCGCCGTCGTTCAACTGGCAGAAAAACCTCGACGACAAAACTATTGCCAGCTTCCAGCAGCAGCTGTCGGATATGGGCTACAAGTTCCAGTTCATCACCCTGGCAGGTATCCACAGCATGTGGTTCAACATGTTTGACCTGGCAAACGCCTATGCCCAGGGCGAGGGTATGAAGCACTATGTTGAGAAAGTGCAGCAGCCGGAATTTGCCGCCGCGAAAGATGGCTATACCTTCGTATCTCATCAGCAGGAAGTGGGTACAGGTTACTTCGATAAAGTGACGACCATTATTCAGGGCGGCACGTCGTCGGTTACCGCACTGACTGGCTCCACTGAAGAATCGCAGTTTTAAGCAACCGATAAGCGTTGCTGACTGTAGGCCGGATAAGGCGTTCACGCCGCATCCGGCAATTCTTTGCTCCTGATGAGGGCGCTAAATGCCGCGTGGCCTGGAATTACTGATTGCACAAACCATTTTGCAAGGTTTCGACGCTCAGTATGGTCGATTCCTCGAAGTGACTTCCGGGGCGCAGCAGCGTTTCGAGCAAGCCGACTGGCATGCTGTCCAGCAGGCGATGAAAAACCGTATTCATCTTTACGATCATCACGTGGGTCTGGTGGTGGAGCAACTGCGCTGCATTACTAACGGCCAAAGCACGGGCGCGGCATTTTTACTGCGTGTTAAAGAGCATTACACCCGGCTGTTGCCAGATTACCCGCGCTTCGAGATTGCGGAGAGCTTTTTCAACTCCGTGTACTGTCGGTTATTTGACCACCGCTCGCTTACTCCCGAGCGGCTTTTTATCTTTAGCTCCCAGCCAGAGCGCCGCTTTCGTACCATTCCACGCCCACTGGCGAAAGACTTTCACCCCGATCACGGCTGGGAATCTCTGCTGATGCGCGTTATCAGCGATCTGCCGCTGCGTCTGCGTTGGCAGAATAAAAGCCGTGACATTCATTACATCGTTCGCCATCTGACGGAAACGCTGGGGACAGACAACCTCGCCGAAAGTCATTTACAGGTGGCGAACGAACTGTTTTACCGCAATAAGGCAGCCTGGCTGGTGGGCAAACTAATAACGCCTTCCGGCACGTTGCCATTTTTATTGCCGATCCACCAGACGGACGACGGCGAGTTATTTATTGATACCTGCCTGACGACGACCGCCGAAGCGAGCATTGTTTTTGGCTTTGCGCGTTCTTATTTTATGGTTTATGCACCGCTGCCCGCAGCGCTGGTCGAGTGGCTACGGGAAATTCTGCCAGGTAAAACCACCGCTGAATTGTATATGGCTATCGGCTGCCAGAAGCACGCCAAAACTGAAAGCTACCGCGAATATCTCGTTTATCTACAGGGCTGTAATGAGCAGTTCATTGAAGCGCCGGGTATTCGTGGAATGGTGATGTTGGTGTTTACGTTGCCGGGTTTTGATCGGGTATTTAAAGTCATCAAAGACAGGTTCGCGCCGCAGAAAGAGATGTCTGCCGCTCACGTTCGTGCCTGCTATCAACTGGTGAAAGAGCACGATCGCGTGGGCCGAATGGCGGACACCCAGGAGTTTGCAAACTTTGTGCTGGAGAAGCGGCATATTTCCCCGGCATTAATGGAATTACTGCTCCAGGAAGCAGCGGAAAAAATCACCGATCTCGGCGAACAGATTGTGATTCGCCATCTTTATATTGAGCGGCGGATGGTGCCGCTCAATATCTGGCTGGAACAAGTGGAAGGTCAGCAGCTGCGCGACGCTATTGAAGAGTACGGCAACGCCATTCGCCAGCTTGCCGCTGCCAACATCTTCCCTGGGGATATGTTATTTAAAAACTTTGGCGTCACCCGTCACGGGCGCGTGGTGTTTTATGATTACGACGAAATTTGCTACATGACGGAAGTGAATTTCCGCGACATCCCGCTGCCGCGCTACCCGGAAGACGAACTTGCCAGCGAACCGTGGTACAGCGTCTCGCCGGGCGATGTTTTCCCGGAAGAGTTCCGTCACTGGTTATGTGCCGACCCGCGTATTGGTCCGCTATTTGAAGAGATGCACGCCGACTTGTTCCGCGCTGATTACTGGCGCGCACTACAAAACCGCATACGTGAAGGGCATGTGGAAGATGTTTATGCGTATCGGCGCAGGCAGCGGTTTAGCGTCCGATTCGTATAAATCAGAGGCGAAAAAGTCAGCGTATTCCACCGTACGCCAGCGTCACTTCCTTCGCCGCTTTAATCACCATCGCGCCAAACTCGGTCACGCGGTCATCGGTAATACGTGAAATCGGTCCGGAATTTGCGCGTTTGGGCGAGATCTTCTTTTAAATGCACAGGAGACACCAGCGTCGCGTGGGTATAGGCATGTAACCCTTTGCGGTGCAGCAGCTTCGTCACCTGTTCTTCGCTCAGTTGGGCCAGAAAGGCTTTACCCGCACCGGAAGCGTGCATCGGCAATTTACCGCCGATAGGCGCGGACATACGCATCAGGTGAGTACACTGTACCTGGTCGATAATAATCGCTTCGTGATTGCTTTGATCAAGAACCGCCATATTGACCGTTTCGCCAGACTCTTCCATTAGATTGCGCAGGATAGGGTGAACAATCGCTAACAAATTACGGCTCTGGAGAAAGCTGCTGCCGACCATAAAGGCGTGTGCGCCGATCGCCCAGTGACCCAGTTCGCCGACCTGACGGACAAAGCCCTGCTGTTGCATCGTGGTTAGCAGGCGGTGGGTCGTGGAATTGGGTAACCCGGCTTGCTGTGCCAGTTCCGTGAGTGCCACACTGCCATTGGATTCGGCAATCCACTCCAGTAATTTCAGGCCACGCGTTAAAGACTGAACCTGTCCAGTCGCTGGTGCGGTGGCAACGGCGGGTTTTCTGCCGCGTTTTGCGGGAATGGGTGCGACCATGACAGTCTCCTTTTTCTGTATCGTGGAAATCATTTTCATTTTTATTATCAGCGAATGCAATAGTTGCTGAACAGATCCGATGAGTTAATGTTGAACAAATCTCATGTTGCGTGGTGGTCGCTTTTACCACAGATGCGTTTATGCCAGTATGGTTTGTTGAATTTTTATTAAATCTGGGTTAAGCGTGTCGGGAGCAAGTGTGAGCAGCAAAGTGGAACAACTGCGTGCGCAGTTAAATGAACGTATTCTGGTGCTGGACGGCGGTATGGGCACCATGATCCAGAGCTATCGACTGAACGAAGCCGATTTTCGTGGTGAACGCTTTGCCGACTGGCCATGCGATCTCAAAGGCAACAACGACCTGCTGGTGCTCAGCAAACCGGAAGTGATCGCCGCTATCCACAACGCCTACTTTGAAGCGGGCGCGGATATCATCGAAACCAACACCTTCAACTCCACGACCATTGCGATGGCGGATTACCAGATGGAATCCCTGTCGGCGGAAATCAACTTTGCGGCGGCGAAACTGGCGCGCGCCTGTGCTGATGAGTGGACCGCGCGCACGCCGGAGAAACCGCGCTACGTTGCCGGTGTTCTCGGCCCGACCAACCGCACGGCGTCTATATCTCCGGACGTCAACGATCCGGCATTCCGCAACATCACTTTTGACCAGCTGGTGGCGGCTTATCGAGAATCCACCAAAGCGCTGGTGGAAGGTGGCGCGGACCTGATCCTGATTGAAACCGTTTTCGACACCCTTAACGCCAAAGCGGCGGTCTTTGCGGTGAAAACGGAGTTTGAAGCGCTGGGCGTTGAACTGCCGATTATGATCTCCGGCACCATCACCGACGCCTCCGGGCGCACGCTCTCCGGGCAGACTACTGAAGCGTTTTACAACTCCCTGCGCCACGCCGAAGCGCTGACCTTTGGCCTGAACTGTGCGCTGGGGCCAGACGAACTGCGCCAGTACGTACAGGAACTGTCGCGTATTGCGGAATGCTACGTCACCGCCCACCCGAACGCCGGGCTGCCCAACGCCTTTGGTGAATACGATCTCGACGCCGACACGATGGCAAAACAGATACGTGAATGGGCAGAAGCAGGCTTTCTCAATATCGTCGGCGGCTGCTGCGGCACCACGCCACAACATATTGCAGCGATGAGTCGTGCAGTAGAAGGATTAGCGCCGCGCAAACTACCGGAAATTCCCGTAGCCTGCCGTTTGTCCGGCCTGGAGCCGCTGAACATTGGCGAAGATAGCCTGTTTGTGAACGTGGGTGAACGCACCAACGTCACCGGTTCCGCTAAGTTCAAGCGACTGATCAAAGAAGAGAAATACAGCGAGGCGCTGGATGTGGCGCGTCAGCAGGTGGAAAACGGTGCGCAGATTATCGATATCAACATGGATGAAGGGATGCTCGACGCCGAAGCGGCGATGGTGCGTTTTCTCAATCTGATTGCCGGTGAACCGGATATCGCTCGCGTGCCGATTATGATCGACTCCTCAAAATGGGACGTTATTGAAAAAGGTCTGAAGTGTATCCAGGGCAAAGGCATTGTTAACTCTATCTCGATGAAAGAGGGTGTCGACGCCTTTATCCATCACGCGAAACTGTTGCGTCGCTACGGTGCGGCAGTCGTGGTAATGGCTTTTGACGAACAGGGCCAGGCCGATACCCGCGCACGGAAAATCGAGATTTGCCGTCGGGCGTACAAAATCCTCACCGAAGAGGTTGGCTTCCCGGCTGAAGATATCATCTTCGACCCGAACATCTTCGCGGTCGCAACTGGCATTGAAGAGCACAACAATTACGCGCAGGACTTTATCGGCGCGTGTGAAGACATCAAACGTGAACTGCCGCACGCACTGATTTCCGGCGGCGTTTCTAACGTTTCTTTCTCATTCCGTGGCAACGATCCGGTGCGCGAAGCCATTCACGCGGTGTTCCTCTACTACGCTATTCGCAATGGCATGGATATGGGGATCGTCAACGCCGGGCAACTGGCGATTTACGACGACCTGCCTACCGAGCTACGCGACGCGGTGGAGGATGTGATCCTCAACCGTCGCGACGATGGCACCGAGCGTTTACTCGAGCTTGCCGAGAAATATCGCGGCAGCAAAACCGACGACACCGCTAACACCCAGCAGGCAGAGTGGCGCTCGTGGGAAGTGAATAAACGTCTGGAATACTCGCTGGTCAAAGGCATTACCGAGTTTATCGAGCAGGATACCGAAGAAGCCCGCCAGCAGGCTACGCGTCCGATTGAAGTGATTGAAGGCCCGTTGATGGACGGCATGAACGTGGTCGGCGACCTGTTTGGCGAGGGCAAAATGTTCCTGCCGCAGGTGGTGAAATCGGCGCGCGTCATGAAACAGGCGGTGGCGTATCTCGAACCGTTTATTGAAGCCAGCAAAGAGCAGGGTAAAACCAACGGCAAGATGGTGATCGCCACCGTGAAAGGCGATGTCCACGACATCGGTAAAAATATCGTTGGCGTGGTGCTGCAATGTAACAACTACGAAATTGTCGATCTCGGCGTGATGGTGCCTGCGGAAAAAATTCTCCGTACCGCTAAAGAAGTGAATGCTGATTTGATTGGCCTTTCAGGGCTGATCACGCCGTCGCTGGACGAGATGGTTAACGTGGCGAAAGAGATGGAGCGTCAGGGCTTCACCATTCCGCTATTGATTGGCGGCGCGACCACCTCAAAAGCGCACACGGCGGTGAAAATTGAGCAGAACTACAGCGGCCCGACGGTGTATGTGCAGAACGCATCGCGCACCGTTGGTGTGGTGGCGGCGTTGCTTTCCGACACTCAGCGCGATGATTTCGTTGCTCGTACCCGCAAGGAGTACGAAACCGTGCGTATTCAGCACGGACGAAAGAAACCACGCACACCACCGGTCACGCTGGAGGCGGCGCGTGATAACGACTTCGCTTTTGACTGGCAGGCTTACACGCCGCCGGTGGCGCACCGTCTCGGTGTTCAGGAAGTCGAAGCCAGCATCGAAACGCTGCGTAATTACATCGACTGGACGCCGTTCTTTATGACCTGGTCGCTGGCCGGGAAGTATCCGCGCATTCTGGAAGATGAAGTGGTAGGTGTTGAGGCGCAGCGGCTGTTTAAAGACGCCAACGACATGCTGGATAAATTAAGCGCCGAAAAAATGCTGAACCCGCGTGGTGTGGTGGGCCTGTTCCCGGCAAACCGTGTGGGCGATGACATTGAAATCTACCGTGACGAAACGCGTACCCATGTGATTAATGTCAGCCACCATCTACGCCAACAGACCGAAAAAACCGGCTTCGCTAACTACTGTCTCGCTGACTTCGTTGCGCCGAAGGTTTCCGGCAAAGCAGATTACATCGGCGCATTTGCCGTGACTGGCGGGCTGGAAGAGGACGCACTGGCTGATGCCTTTGAAGCACAGCATGATGATTACAACAAAATCATGGTGAAAGCGCTTGCCGACCGTCTGGCGGAAGCCTTTGCGGAGTATCTCCATGAGCGTGTGCGTAAAGTCTACTGGGGCTATGCGCCGAACGAGAACCTCAGCAACGAAGAGCTGATCCGCGAAAACTACCAGGGCATCCGTCCGGCACCGGGCTACCCTGCCTGCCCGGAACATACGGAAAAAGCCACAATCTGGGAGCTGCTGGAAGTGGAAAAACATACCGGTATGAAACTCACGGAATCCTTCGCCATGTGGCCGGGTGCATCGGTTTCGGGTTGGTACTTCAGTCATCCAGACAGCAAGTATTACGCGGTGGCGCAAATTCAGCGCGATCAGGTTGAAGACTATGCCCGTCGTAAAGGAATGAGCGTTACCGAAGTTGAGCGTTGGTTGGCACCGAATCTGGGGTATGATGCCGAGTAAGTGATAACACCGGGGTATTTGCCCCGGTTTTTAATGTCATAAATAATGGATTATTGAACATGATAAAAATTGATGAAATAGATTTTTTTGCTTTCGAAGGATGTTCAGAGTCCGAAGTTACTGAACTATTAGGAAAAAAACCAACAGGTTATAATGATTGGATAATTAATATAAAAACAGGTGTGGAGTGGGTATTTTATGATGGTCGTTATTGGTTAGATTTTCGTAAATCCAAAGAGGGTATAAGGTGTATCTCATGCAGTATTCTGTATCACGATAAAAGTAAAGGGCGTATCGATGTCTTGTTTAGTGAAGGTATAGCTGACAGAGGTTTAAAAAATATGGGTGGAGTGTTAATCCAAAAACGCCCGCAATTATAATAATTCCTGGTAATATTTGTTTTCGTAAAAAGGATTTACTTTATGCAACGTCAATATAAAAAATACATTCTTCTTTTTTGGGGTGTCATGGATGTTATCGCGATAGCCACATATCTGTTCTACTCGCTTGGTAATGATCGTATCCCTTTTTATTCCGATATCGTTCATTCACTTTCTTTACTTAAGGATATCGGTGTTGAAGGCGGTTTTTACGCTTATGCAGTCGCCACTGTTACGCTACAAATAGTATTATTGCTCTCTTTATTCTTTTCTGCGCAATGTTTTTTAAGACAAAAATTATTTAGTTTCTCTTTTTTGGCGATTCAGGAAGTTATGCGTTTTGCTACCGTAAGCTGTTCAATCTCCGTAATACCGTTGTTACTTAATTATTTTTATTCACAGGATCTGGTCTTAAATATTTCGTTGTTTATCTTCTCAGAGGTCACAAAAGTGACAACGATTATCTGGTGTAAACGACTGGGGAAAGTGTGACGGAAATAGCAACAGATACAGGTGGATTTTTATATAAATGCCTTTTTAAATGCTTTCTTGTATAAATCTCTTATACTGAAAGTACATACAAGAGAAATGCCTGGATAAAAACAACGTGATTAGAAAAATCTTAACAGGAAAATGCATAACAAAAAGGAGAACCTGATTCCGTGCTAACTTTGCTTCACCTGCTTTCTGCCGTCGCCCTGCTGGTCTGGGGGACTCATATTGTTCGAACAGGCGTAATGCGCGTCTTCGGCGCGCGTCTGCGTACTGTCCTTAGCCGGAGCGTCGAAAAAAAGCCGCTCGCCTTTTGCGCGGGGATCGGCGTTACCGCACTGGTGCAGAGCAGTAATGCCACCACCATGCTGGTGACCTCGTTCGTCGCTCAGGATCTGGTTGCTCTCGCGCCTGCGCTGGTGATTGTGCTGGGTGCAGATGTCGGGACGGCGCTGATGGCGCGTATTCTCACCTTCGATTTATCCTGGCTGTCACCGTTACTTATTTTTATCGGCGTGATTTTTTTCCTCGGACGCAAACAGTCACGCGCCGGGCAGCTGGGCCGCGTCGGTATTGGTCTTGGGCTGATTTTACTGGCGCTGGAGTTGATTGTGCAGGCCGTAACGCCGATCACTCAGGCAAACGGCGTTCAGGTGATCTTTGCCTCGCTGACTGGCGACATTTTGCTGGATGCGCTGATTGGTGCGATGTTCGCCATTATCAGCTACTCCAGCCTTGCCGCGGTACTGCTGACCGCGACTCTGACCGCCGCAGGCATTATCTCTTTCCCAGTGGCGCTTTGTCTGGTGATTGGTGCAAACCTCGGTTCCGGCCTGCTGGCGATGCTCAACAACAGTGCCGCCAATGCCGCAGCCCGCCGTGTCGCGCTGGGTAGCCTGCTGTTTAAGCTGGTGGGTAGCCTGATTATCCTGCCGTTTGTTCATTTGCTGGCAGAGACAATGGGGAAGTTGCCATTGCCAAAAGCGGAATTGGTGATCTATTTCCACGTCTTCTACAACCTTGTACGCTGCCTGGTCATGTTGCCATTCGTTGACCCGATGGCACGGTTTTGCAAAACGATTATTCGCGATGAACCGGAACTGGATACCCAGCTACGGCCTAAACATCTGGATGTCAGCGCGCTGGATACGCCCACGCTTGCTCTGGCGAACGCTGCCCGCGAAACCCTGCGCATTGGCGACGCCATGGAACAGATGATGGAAGGGCTGAATAAAGTGATGCACGGCGAGCCACGGCAGGAGAAAGAGCTGCGTAAGCTGGCTGATGACATCAACGTTCTCTATACCGCCATTAAGCTGTATCTGGCGCGGATGCCAAAAGAGGAACTGGCAGAAGAAGAGTCGCGCCGCTGGGCGGAGATCATCGAAATGTCGCTCAACCTTGAACAGGCCTCCGATATCGTCGAGCGCATGGGGAGTGAAATTGCCGACAAATCGCTGGCTGCAAGGCGAGCATTTTCGCTTGATGGCTTGAAGGAACTGGATGCGCTCTATGAGCAATTGCTCAGTAATTTAAAACTGGCAATGTCGGTTTTCTTCTCTGGCGATGTTACCAGCGCCCGTCGTTTGCGCCGCAGCAAACATCGTTTTCGCATTCTTAATCGCCGCTATTCCCACGCCCACGTCGATCGCCTGCATCAGCAAAACGTGCAGAGTATTGAAACCAGTTCGCTACATTTAGGCTTACTGGGAGATATGCAGCGTCTGAACTCGCTGTTTTGTTCGGTGGCTTACAGTGTGCTGGAACAGCCGGATGAAGATGAAGGACGGGACGAGTATTAATACCGTGACCCTGAAGGCCTGATAAGACGCGTAATGAACTGCACCCCAAATGTTGGACATAATCTGACATCTGAAGGTGCAGTTTATGAAACATTCATTTGAAGTAAAACTTGCCGCTGTAAATCAT